>MDTD01047142.1_pt1 | contig 16257 bp, 11 predicted proteins | sample 811221 | NCBI WGS metagenome assembly MDTD01 (sample SAMN05326646, study PRJNA326480) | marine metagenome | isolation source: seawater | place: Pacific Ocean: South West | collected 2011 | reverse complement strand
TTCTTCTTCACTGATCTGGCCATCACCATCGGTGTCGCACTTTTCGAGCATACGGGCTTTCCGGTCGCCACGATTGCCTTTGTCGCCATCAGGACCGGCAAAGCTGTTGAAAGAGGAAAAAATCAGGGTGGTGGTGCCAGCGGCAACGAGCAGATTGCGGGTGAAAGTTTTCATCATGGGTTCTCCTGTTTGGTTTCGAACGTTTAGTTTTGGTTCTGTTGTCGTTGTGTCGTTCACTGTCACCGCATAGAACGCCGGGCATCGCTGGATATTATGCACTAACGCAAAAAATTTTGAGATTTCCCTAAATGGAGCTCAAACGTACTTGTGAGAATCACCTCAGACTTGATCAAAAAGTGAATATCCTGTACCTTTGTTCAAAAGCCGCCTATAAAGCCCCTTTATGTCCACAGGTGAAGTGTGCCCCAATCCCCCGATGATACCCACGACCTGGAACTCAAACCTCTAGATCAAACTTCCAGTGGAACCAGATCCGGACCACGAAAACAAGCCGACCTTACAACCGCTGTCGAAGCGCCTTCTCCCCAACAACTTGCTGCCGAATCCATTGATAATCACCCAGACAAAGACTTTCCCACCAGCGAACATCGTCGTTTGCAGGCATCCGCTGAACGCACCGAAAACTGGCAGCGCTGGGGGCCTTATCTGGCTGAGCGCCAATGGGGAACCGTAAGGGAAGACTACTCTGAAAATGGGGATTGCTGGTCTTATTTCCCACATGATCATGCCAGAAGTCGTGCCTATCGCTGGGGAGAAGACGGTCTGCTGGGCATTACGGATCGTCAGTGTCGCCTCTGCTTTGGACTTGCACTGTGGAATGGCAAAGACGCCATTCTGAAGGAACGTCTTTATGGGCTTTCTGGCCATCAGGGAAACCATGGTGAAGATGTAAAAGAGGTCTATCATTACCTTGCGTCCAGCCCCACCCATTCTTATCTCAAAGCCCTCTACCGTTATCCGCAACGCGCTTTTCCCTATCGATGGCTGGAAGACGAAAACCGGCTTCGTGGCCTCAGTTCACATGAGTTTGAACTGGAAGACACTAATCTCTTTGATAATGGTCGTTACTTTGATGTCCAGGCTGAATACGCCAAAAAGGCTCCGAATGACATCGCCATCCGTCTGACGATCACCAACCAGGGACCAGAACATGCGGAACTTCATCTGCTTCCCACCTTATGGTTTCGCAACACCTGGAGTTGGGGCTGCGAGCATGAAGGATGCTGGCTCAAGCCTTCCATGTCACTAAAAGATCCAACTACAGTCGATTGCCGTCACGAGAGTCTGGGGGCTTTCTCCTGGTATGTGGGTGAAGGACCGGATGGCGACCTTCCTGAACTCATTTTTACCGAAAACGAGACCAACCAGAAGCGGCTCTGGGGACAGGAAAACCCTCAACCCTATGTCAAAGACGCCTTTCACCGTTATATCATCCAATTTGATCGGCATGCCGTCAATCCCAAACATCGGGGTACCAAATGCGCGGCTGTTTATAAGCTGAAGCTACAGCCAAATCAGCGTATCAGGATACGTTTGCGGCTTTGTGAAAACCTTCCAGAAGGTCTGTCTCCATGGCTTGGGGTCGATGCTTTACTTGCCCAGCGCCATCGCGAAATGGATGCTTACTACCGCCATACTTTGCAGGATGATCAACTGCCTGAAGAAGAGCGCAGGATTGCTCATCAGGCGATTGCCGGATTGATGTGGACCAAGCAATTTTATCACTACAGCGTTCGCGATTGGCTTGATGGTGATCCGGAAACACCAGCTCCACCAACCACCCGCAGGCATGGCCGCAACAGTGACTGGCCACACTTGTTCAATCGCGATATTATCTCCATGCCCGACTGCTGGGAATATCCTTGGTACGCAGCCTGGGATCTCGCTTTTCATTGCGTATCCTTTGCCATGATTGATCCTGATTTCGCCAAAGACCAGCTTACGCTCATGCTGCGTGAGTGGTACATGCACCCCAATGGGCAGATTCCGGCCTATGAATTTGCCTTCAGCGATGTCAATCCACCTGTTCATGCCTGGGCATGCCTGCGCGTCTACCAGATGACCCGCATAGGAACCGAGAGGGGAGATATTGACTGGCTTGCCCGTTGTTTTCATAAATTGATGATCAACTTCACCTGGTGGGTCAACCGCAAGGATGCCCATGGCAACCATCTTTTTTCCGGTGGTTTTCTTGGCCTTGATAATATCGGCATCTTTGATCGATCCAAAGATCTGCCCGGTGGCGGCACCCTGGAACAGGCCGATGGCACCGCTTGGATGGCATTTTATTGCGGAAACATGCTGACGATCGCTCTGGAACTGGCTCAACATGATGCTGTGTATGAAGATGTCGCCTCCAAATTCTTCGAACACTACATCGCCATAGTCGATGCCATAAACGAAATCGGCGGTTCCGGGCTCTGGCATGAAGAAGACGGCTTCTACTATGACAAATACATGCTTGACGATCAGGTTTACCCGTTACAAGTGAAGTCTGTGGTCGGACTCATTCCGCTGTTTGCAGCTCAGATCATGTGTCAGAGAGATCTGATAAAACTCCCAGGCTTCCTTAAACGCATGGACTGGTTTCTCGAAAACCGCAAAGATCTTGCCCAGCATATTTCCTGGTGCCAGGGTGGCATTGAGCCCTGCAACGGTTCAGTCAGGTATCTCCTGGCTTTACCGAATCAGGACAAGCTCAGGCGTGTCCTGAAACGCATTCTTGATCCCAACAGCTTCCTGTCACCTTACGGCATCCGCTCTCTTTCCAAAGAGCACGAGGGCAATCCCTTCTCACTCACTATCCGTACCCAGACCTTTTCGGTGCAGTATACACCGAGCACCTCCAATACCTGGCTTTTCGGAGGCAACAGTAACTGGCGCGGACCGGTCTGGTTTCCCATCAATTTCCTCTTCATTGAAACCTTGGAAACTTACCACCAGTTCTATGGGGATGACTTCAAAATTGAATGCCCAACCGGCAGTGGCCAGATGATGACCCTGGCTGAAGTAGCCAGGGATATCTGCCAACGCCTTGTTAATCTTTTTCTTCCCGATGAAAATGGCATCCGTCCGGCATTGCAGCACTGCCATCTCTATCGGCAGGGCGAGCCATGGCAGGATGAACTGCTCTTTCATGAATTTTTCCATGGCGATCAGGGCGAAGGGCTGGGGGCTTCACATCAGACAGGCTGGACCGCCCTGGTCCTCAATTGTCTCGACAAGCTGCGTACCAGCCCGGTCTGATCAGTCAGAAAAATAGCACACACTCAGAACGGCTTCGGGCATCGCCTTTCCTGCGCGTGGAGAGCCTCATTCATTCTTGCCTCTTGAAATGTGAGCCAGAACTTCATATCCTTGGTGTATCCGTAGTGTATCGATGACGGGGTGTGTATCCCTTCCGGTATCTCAGGCCTGATCAGGAGTGGTTGACAATCCAGCATCGATTCATTCCCCATGTTAATCAAGGAGACCCGAAATGAAGTATCGTGTCATGGTGTGCTGGCTAGCCTTTATGGCCAGTTTGATGCAGGTATCTGCCCAGACCTCAGCAATGGATGTGATTGGAATTAATGAGCATCTTACAAGGTATTCTGACTACCAAGACTCCATTGATGAAATTGTTGCATCAGGTACAAAATGGGTGCGATTCGGCATGGAGTGGGGAAGCATCGAGACCTCCAAAGGCGTCCACAACACCGCCAACCTTGCCAAGCTTGATGCGATCGTCAATCAGTTGCATGATGCTGATGTAAACATCCTCTTTCTCCTGGGATTTACTGCGCAATGGGCGTCATCTCAGCCTTCTGCTCCCTGGGATACCGCCACCCGTGTCCGTCCTGCCAACTGGTCCGACTGGGAAGACTTCGTCACCTTTATTACCACCCGATACCAGGGAAAAATCACCCATTGGGAAGTCTGGAATGAGCCGGATCACCTTGGGTTCTGGAAGAGTTCTGTTGCAGATTATGTCACCTTGCTGCAGAAAGCATCCGTTCGCATTCGGGCTGCCGATTCACAAAATGTGGTTGTGATGGGTGGTTTGGCCATGACCACGGGGACTACCAGCAGTTTCGGTCTGGGAACCTTCTTTGATCAGATGCTCGGTTTAGGAGCTGCTTCATCTTTCGATACGGTCAACTACCATGCTTATGGGTCGAGTGCCCGTTACATGGATCTGTATGCAGGCATGATGGATGTCATGTCCGCCCACAACATCAAACAACGCCCCATCTGGATCACCGAAACGGGATATACATCTGTCGGTGACCCTGCCGAAGAGCCCTACAAAGCTGATGTCATTGAGCAGACCTTTCTGACCCATACCCGCCTGGGAATTGAACGTATCTTCATCTATGTCTACCGCAATCCCATTGTCTACAACTCCGATGGTTCTCATAATCTGTCTGAAGAGAATTTTGGTCTGGTGGACAATTTCAGGACCCCGCTTCCCGCCTTCTACCACTACCAGGCCCTGGAGGAAGCTGCAACGGATTTCGCCCTGCAGAAAAACTATCCGAGCGAGGTCGAGGATTATCGCACCTTGACCCATGTCGTCACCTCTAGCGGCGACGGTGCCTTTATCACCGACTACGATGCTTCTGGCTCAAAACGGACCATCGCAGCCAATAAATACATGTACTTCCGTATCCAGGATCAGTGGCTTTACCAGGGGAATAATGGCACTGCCGAATCCATCGCCTTCGATGTCACTTATCTGGATTTGGGAACCAACAACTGGTTCCTGCAATATGACGGAAAATCAGCGTCATATCAGGGAGGCCAGAGCTGCCCACGCACCAACACGGGCCAGTGGTTGACCAAAACCTTTACCGTCAATGATGCCTGGTTTGCCAACCGTCAGAACAATTGGTCTGACTTCAGAATCTTTGCTTCCGGTGCAGATTTGACCCTGTCAAAAGTTGCGGTTCGTCGGGTAAAGAAACCCGATGCCACCATCACCCTAGGCAGTGAAGAACAACATCGTCTCATCACCCGTGCGAACGATACCAATCCGACCCATGAAGGTTACGCTCCCATTGTTACGGTCGGCGGGGAAGAATGCCGCAAGATCGAAGGCAATTCCCACTATCTCTATTTTGACGTTGACGATCAGGTTGCCAAAGCAGGAGACACGACCCTCAAACTCACTATCCGGTACTGGGATGATAGCGGCAAATTTCTCTTGCAATACAACAGCCTGACCTCCAACCATAAGGGCATCAACATCTTCAAAACAGGCACCAATACCTGGCAGGAAACAGAAATAATCCTCACCGATGCCAACTTCACTAACGCCCAGAGCTACTGGTGCGATTTCCGTATTGGAACCGCCTACGACGGCAGCGATGAGTACATCAGCCGTGTCACCGTCAGACATGCGGCCAAAGCTGAAATCACAGTGGGTTCCGGCGAGCAGTTTCACCTCATCCAGCGTGCCTACGACAGCAATCCCAGTCACGAAGGCTATGCACCGGTCGCGACCATGGGGGGAGAAAGTTGTCTGAAAATCGAAGGCAATTCCCACTATCTCTATTTTGATGTCGCCAGCGGTGTGGCCTGGACTGGTGATACCCATCTCAAGCTGACCATCCGGTACTGGGATGACGGTGGTAAATTGCTGTTGCAATACAACAGCCTGACCTCCAACCATCAGGGCATCAACATCTTCAAAACAGGCACCAATACCTGGCAGGAAGCCATCATTGACCTCACCGATGCCGACTTCACTAATGACCAGAGCTATTCATGCGATTTCCGTATTGGTACCGGTTATGATGGCAGCAACGAGTATATCAGTCGCGTCACAGTCAGCGAAAACTTCGACTGATTCATGTTACTGACCTGAAACAATCCTCAGCCTATGGGACCGCCAAAAGCGGTCCCTGTTTTTTCCATAACGCTTTGAGCTTCAGTTGCATACCGCTCAAGAATGATATCAAGCTCCAGGCACGAACCTGCACAGGCTCTCCCGACCAGCAAGGCTCCTGCAATGTAGGCTTGTGATTTGCTTGACTCCCAATCAGACGGAGGATCAAAAAGTACGGATCGCACATTCGAGATCTGATCGGCCAGCTTGATGATCTTCACCCTGCCTGCTTGTGCCTTGATTCGGGCTGCCTGCATTGGCTTTCTTTTGGATAATGGCAGCATTGCCCAACCTGACGGATCAGTAAGAGCTTCTATCATCAAAGCCATTTCCTGACCAAATTCCGCAGCAATATCGGCAATGGTTACAGACGTATCCTCAACTACATCGTGCAACCACGCAGCAGCGATTGCAGCTGGGTCGAATCTTTCATCTGCAACATAGCCTGCAACTTCTGCCAGATGAGCCACAAATGGCTCCTGTGTTGCATTGGGTCGGCACTGGTCCTTGTGGGCTCGCAGGGCGAAAGCCTTAGCTTTTTGCACCAGACTCATCATCGAAACAACCATCAAGTTTTTGAATTTAAGAATCTTACCCGCCTGACTATCTGGAGAAGGGTACTAATATGCAAGTTAAAGATGCTCAACAATAACTCAAGCTTGAATCAGCGCTCGTACCTGCCATGCTTGTAAATAGCCGGCACAAACAAGCCTGCAGGCTGCCATTGCAAAAGAACGTGTATCCTGAATGGAGCTTGCAGCTTTGCAGGCATGTGTATCGATGGTGATCATCTCCAGGTGCGATGAAAAGATACACCGATTTAGATAAATACACTTGTCCAGCGAGATTTATCTGCCTTTTTCTGGCACTGATATTGCAAAATAGCATACCTGAATATGTCTTGATAAATGCTGTGTTCACGCTCAAAAAAAAGCTGCGGCAACTAATCCAACTCCCTCGGGATAAAAAAACGACGACTTATTTCGATACAGCTATTGCAAGTGTATCTCTCATTGCCTATACTGTGGTGTATCGAAACCATAAGCAGGAACTGATTGATGCTTTCAAAACGCCAGCATGACATATATCGAATACTGAAACAGGACATTGAGGCTTTGGGGCCAGGGGAAGCGATTCCATCTGTTCGCCAGATTATGAATGAACATGGCGTCAGCCAGTCTTCCGTAACTAAGATCATGAAAGAGATCAAGCGGGAGATTCCCCTCGTCTTCCGTAAGGGGGAAGGCACCTTCAAGGAAGGTATATGTACCGAAGCAACCCGCTCTTTCGATAAGGATAAAAAAGATCTCTTCCAGATCCTGATTCATGACTTCCCTTCCAGTGCCAACAAGAATCATATGGAGATCGTGATCAACCACGCCAAAGCAGCCGGTTATCGTATTGATATCAAATACTTTCCATGGGATCAGTTTCCCAATCAGGTCAAAACGACCCGTGATACCGCCTGCCTGACCATCTTTCCTGGTAGAGACCTGACCCCCAGAGAGCTGGCTGTGCTGGAAGATGTGGATGTACCAGTCATTTTGATGGATAAAGTCATTGCCGGGATGCCTTTCCACGGTATCGGAACTGATCATGAGTATGGTGCAGCACTGGCTGCAGATCACCTTATTCGCCAGGGGCTGAAGTCATTGGGAATGGTCGTGGCTGAACCGGAAAGCGGTGCCAATATCCAGGCTCGAATCCGTGGCTTCAAACACCAGGTCAGGCTGGCAGGGCTCGGTGAGCCCGTCATTTTTTCCTGCCACACTGAACACGGTATGTTCTCCTGCGATCAGGCATACAGCCTGATTTCGGGTATCCTGCAGCAGGGTCGTCTTGGTGTTGAAGGTCTCCTGGTAGACTCTACCTCTACGGTTCTCGGACTCATGAAAGCCCTTCGTGAATATGATATTCATGTCCCGCAGGACGTGGCGCTGATCGTCTTTGGTGATGCGCCCGAACTGTCCTACCTGCATCCTACCCTTTCCGCAGTTGAAGTTGATCTACAAAGCTGGGGTGTTGAAGCCGTCAAAATCGCCAATGCATTTCGTGATGGCGTTCTTGAAGATCATCCTCACCAATTCCGTGCTTTAGCTGAAGTTTATTGTCGTGAATCCTCAAATCTCATCAAATCAGAGCAACCCACATCCTGAATGGAGCATCCCATGAAAACCATCCGTCATGAACAAAAACGCAGTTTTACTTTGATTGAGTTGCTTGTTGTGGTAGCCATCATATCGATTCTTGCTTCGCTTTTATTGCCTGCACTTACGTCTGCTCGTGAATCAGCGAGACAAACCACCTGTGCCAACAATCATAAACAGCTTTTTCTGGCACAAACTCTATATGCTGATGACTACGAATTCTATGCTGGTGCTGCTGTCGGTTCTGCCCTCCCTTATAACCAGCATCGCTGGTATCACCTGCTTAGTGAATACGCAGGAACCCATACCGTACCAACAAGCTGGGTTGAAGCGAACGGCGTTGGCCAGAAAGGTGTCTTTCGCTGCCCATCCAATTCCATGGATAAAATCGATACCTTTTCCTATGCCGTTAACGGCTTTGGTTTACTGAGAAACTACCGTGATTTGAGCTCAGCCACTCAGACTTATGGTACCGCAAACTCGGATTATGGCTTTTATACTGTCAGGCCGGGTGCAACCGCTCGGAATATCAAAACCGAAGAGCTTGTCTTCATCAGTGAATTAGGACCTGATCCTTCGAATGGAGTCACTTACTACGCCATTCGCAATGGTCAGTACTTCAACGGTACCGGCAATACCCTGCCTGAGTTCAGGCATAAGAGTCGTAAGAATGTCCTGCTTCTGGATGGCCACGTCGATACGGCTATTCCAAACGAAGTGGACTGGTTTGTTACCCTGAAGAAGTAAGTAAAAAGGAATCCAGGTAACAACCATGACATCTCTATCTGCGCGTCTTGCGCTTCTCTTCTTCCTTGCCATCGGCTTCGCAGGGTTGTCAGCCTCTGACGTCCCATTTCAACGCAACTGGACCTTTCAGGGCCTTGAAAGCTGGGGCGTCAACGGTGGAACCATCGACTCTGGTACCATGCAGCTTTCTGATCAAACACCCGGAACAACAACACTGCGGGAACGAGCCACCAACTGGCACATGACCGGAAAATTGCAAACCATCCGTCTGGCTTATGGTGACCTTGAAGTCAATCCTGGTGCATCGCTGAAGATTGCTCCGCAAGTCACAGTCAACGGTAAACAGCAATGGCTTCAGGTCCAGCCCCTGACCGCCGGAGACAACGAGCTGGTCTGGACGGTTCAGCATCCGGAAACCCGATTTGAACATTGGATTGTGCTCTCCACGGGAGTGACTGCCGCCACCGTAAACATCAGGCAAATGTCACTTACTGGACATGCAGATGTCCGTGATCTGGTCTATTTCGATATCGAAACCGGACATCCCCTGCGCCTGCTGCCAGCCAGCGGCAAAGCGCATGCAAACATCACGATCGGTAGCTATGCCACCAGTCCCGAACCGTATACCGGCATTATCACTTTGACGGATTTTCAGGGCAACACCACCAGCAGTACGTGTAGCGGGACACTGGGCGGAGATGAGAAAATCACCGTTGCAGTTGATGTCCCTGAAGTGATGGGCATCCATTGGGTGGAACTCAAAGCAACCAGCAAAGCAGGAGAAACTGCGGTCTGCAAACATTCTCTCATGCGCATGATTCCTCATGAAATAAACAGGACCAGCAGCAAGCCGTTTCACTTCGGTATCTGTACCCATACTGGCCGTTGGAGCAGACCCCATTGGGACCTGGAAGCCCGTTTGATGGCCGAAATGGGAGCCGATGTGGTCCGTACTAATCGCGAATGGGGTAATCTCCAACCCGCACCAGGTGTCTGGAAATGGGAAAAACAGGATGCTGTCCTGGAAGTACTCGAAGCCCATGGTCTTGAGGCGCAATTCCTGCTTGGATTCTGTCCCCAATGGGCAGCACCAGTCGAAAAGCGCTCAACTGGAAATTGGCTGGACTGGTCTCGATCTGCTCCCGATTTGACGGCCTGGGTGACCTATATTCGCGCTATCACCGAACGCTATCGGGGACGCGTCCATCTCTGGGAAATCTGGAACGAGCCGGATATCGGTTTTTTCAAAGGTACATTTGAGGAATACCTTGCGATGATGAAGGTCGCCTATCCCATCATCAAGGAAACCGATCCAGATAATTATGTGATGACCGGCGGTTTTGCGACCCTGATGCCTCATCCGGGAAGGAAAGATCCCAATTTTCATGCCAAGGCGATTGCGCAGGGTCAGGACTATTTTGATTACCATGCCATGCATCAACACGGCACATTCCCCACCTTTCAGGTGACGGTCGATGGAGCCCTGCAGGATGTACGCAAAACGCTACGCACCGATAAACCGCTCTTCTTCAATGAAACCGGACTGGCATCCGTACAGGGGGGCGAACATCGACAGGCGGAAGCACTGGTCAAGAAGCTGACCTTCTGCTGGAGCCGCAACGGCATTGGCTATTTCTGGTATGACCTGCGCAACGATGGTTACGATGCTAAAGATCATGAGCATACCTATGGCATGATGACTACCGACTATTATCCCAAAGCTGTCTATCCCACCTATGCCAACCTTACCCGTCAACTGAAGGGAGCCAGCTATGTCTCTCAATTACAGATTGCGGAAGGCATCTGGGCCTTCGTCTTTGCCACTGCGGAAGGCCATTGCCTGACCTGGTGGGGAGAACCGGGTGTTGGCAGCCAGGATATCCTTCTGCAGACCAACGCCAGCAGCGCTGTAGCGATTGATATCATGGGCAATGAAAAAGAGCTGCCCCTCAGAAATGGCTCCCTGACAGCCCAGGTGACCGAAGTGCCGGCCTATGTCAAACTGATTGGCAGCACCCATGCACCGGTTGCAGGTGGCAGATTGATTCGTCTTGCGTCCCATCCCTATGCTATGCCGGAAGAACCACTGGAAGTCAAACTGATCGTTGCCAATCCATTTGATAGTGCGCAGGAAGTTGCAGTCTCTCTGGGATCGCTGCACCAGACCGCACAAGTCCCTGCACATGGTGAAGCAACTGCAGCTTTTGCTCTGGAAGCAGCGCAGATAAGCGATACCCTCACCGCAACCGCGCACTTCCCGGCAACGGATATACATGCATCTCTGGAAGTCCCGGTAACCCGCGTGCGGCTTGTGGCTAACGGTTCCGGCGAAAATCCTGATTTCAGCATCCCGGATACCGATGGTGCCGTTATTGATCTGGCTGCCGCCGATCCGAATTCGCAGCATCTGCTCTGGCAGGGCACCCAGGATCTGAGCGCCAGAGCCTGGATCTGGCATGCCGACGGCACCCTGCGCATCCGCATTCTGGCGACCGATGATTACCATGTGCAGAATGAACAAGCCAGTACCATCTGGCGTGCCGATTCGGTGCAGATGGGGCTGACTGCACCCGGCATGAAAGGCTACTGGGAACTCGGATTTGCCCTCGGTAACGGTGGCCAACCCTTGATCACCTCATGGGCCAGTCCACTGGGACGTGCCGACCTGCCGGCATCAGTGCAGGCCAATGTCACTCGCCAGGGCACCACCACCAACTACGACCTTACCATCCCTCTGGCTGACCTCGGCTTCGTCCCAGACCAGGATGGCATTCTGAAGCTCGACTTCAGTTTCCTCATCAATGAAAGCGACCGGGGCTCGCGCGAAGGCTGGATTGAGCTCACCCAGGGCATCGGTCAGGGCAAAGACCCATCTCTGTTTATGCCGCTTGTCATCAGAACGCGACCCTGACCTCACCAGTCAAATGGATGTCGCCATGCGCATGCAGCCTCAACCCAGCTGCATGCTCATGCGCGCCCGGGTGAACTGCACCCCGTTGTGTACCACATTTTCCTCAAAATCAACCTCATATCCCCGCTTGAGAAAAAGAGCCCGGCTCACATGGCTCGCTGCCGTTGAAATTCGCCTCGCCCCACGCTCAAAAGCCTCCCTTTCAAGCGCCTCACACAGCCTTCCCCCAACCCCCTGACGATTCACCGAAGGATCGACATAAAGTAGCGAAAGGTAATCATCTGGGCAAAGATGCCCAAACCCTACAACCTCACCATCCCGGACCGCCACCAGCCAGAACCCCATATCTTTCCTTGTCAGCAAAAAATCTGCCCACTCCGCCCAAGACCGAATCTGCTCCGGTGAATACAAAGGCAAAGCTGTAACCTCAACAGCCCGACGATAAATCCCCGGCAGAAAAGAAAATTCGCTTTCCCTGGCAGGTCGAATGCGGATCATACAGGAAGTGGGAACGCCTTGCTATGCCAGGACAGAACAAATGGTTTTTCGAGTTGTCCCTGACGAAGCTGTCCGACCGTGGTGATGCTAAAATCAAAAACTGGAGTACTCTCCGTAATCTCACCACCATGGAGCAGATTCTTGAATGCCGGTCGACTGATCGACTGAATCAGGCCCTGAACATCCCGATAATGAATCAAGCCAAAATCCATAGCATCCTGACCTGTCTCTTCCTTGAAGGTCTTGAGAATACGCACACTGGCATCGATCCCACAACCAGAAACATTGTCGCCGGGCACATCACCAGCGATAAGGACGATTTTCTGTTCCAGAATCTGGCCGGCGCATTGCACGGGCGATCCATGAGAACGCCAGGACAAAAGAAACTTTTGCAGAGAAGTCTGCAACGTTTCGGTTTGTTTGGGTGTCAGAAAGGTAGCAAAGCCGTACGGCCAGAGTCGGGCGTTGTCGTCAAGTTGATCGAAAGTGGGAATTGCTTGCTGTGAGATCATGTTGGGCATCCTGAAGAACTTCTGAAATTCGGTATTTGTGAAGCATGAAGCCTTTTGGCCAAGTTATAGCCAGTCTGAATAGAGTTCAAGGCTGGCATTTTGGCATAAGCTCAGGTGACATGAAGGTGGAAAGCGGTTGACACGTTGCACAATGACAGGGTGATGGCACATTGCAGCAGTTTAAGGAACAGGTAGAAGAAGGCACAACAGGGGGTGACGTGGAGTCTTCAACCGAGCAGGAACAGCCATCGTCAAACATGCCAGAGCCAGATCACCAACAATTTCTGGGCAAGCGTGGCATCGAACAGGCCACCTACGTCATGGCACGTTGGCAAATGATCGCTTGCGGAGCTGCGATACTGCTGCTGGTACTCTGTGTGCTGATATTTACTTTCAGTTCCACCTTTGTCTGGGTAAATGGCATTCTGACTTTCTTTTTCCTGGTCTCGACAATTTATCGGGTCATGCTGATTGACAAATCGCTTCACAGTCCACAGGTCATCCAGGTCACCACAGATGAACTGAAAAAGGCAGATGAAGCAGCTTACGAATGGCCGCGCTACGTGGTGCAGGTCCCTCTATATAAGGAACCCGGAGCCATTCTGCATCTGAAACACCATCTTGGTCTTCTGGATTACCCGAAGGACCGTTTAGTCATCCAGCTTCTGGTCGAAGAAGATGATGAAGCGACCCGTGCTGCCATCGCCCAGGAAAATATCAGTGCACCTTTCAAAACCGTCTTGATCCCTGTTTCCTATCCCCGCACCAAGCCAAAAGCGTGTAATGTCGGTCTGGCAGAAGCCGATGGCGACTTTCTGGTCATCTTTGATGCCGAAGACCGCCCCGAGCCTGACCAATTGAAAAAAGCAGCGCTGGCATTCTCTCGCTGCCACCCGAATGTGGCATGTATCCAGGCCAAGCTCAATTTCTACAACCGCACGCAGAATCTCATTACCCGGCTCTTTGCAGCCGAATACAGCATGTGGTTTGACCTCAGTCTTCCCGGCCTTGATGCCCTTCGAGCTCCTATCCCTCTTGGCGGGACGTCGAACCATTTCCGCTTATCAGTGCTCAAAGATGTGCAGGGCTGGGATGAGTACAATGTCACCGAAGACTGTGACCTAGGTCTGCGTCTTTTTGCCCGTGGATGGCGGACACGCATTATGGATTCGACGACTTGGGAAGAAGCCTGTCCACGCTTCTTTTCCTGGATTCGCCAACGCTCCCGTTGGGTGAAAGGCTACATCCAGACCTATCTCGTCCATATGCGCAAACCGATCGAGCACACCCAGGCGCTGGGACTCAGGAGCAGTCTGCATTTTCATCTACTGATTGGTGGCTCGGTGCTCTGCCAACTACTTGCACCTTTCTATTGGGCCCTCGTTATTATCTGGCTGACATGGCCTTCAGAAACGCTTGGCCAATATTTCCCAGGCCCGGTTTTTATCATGGGTGCTTTATGCTTGTTTGTCGGCAATTTTTCCTTTGTCTATACCTGCGCCATTGCCCTTGCCTGCCGAGGGTTTGGTCGGTTGATCAAGTTCACCCCCCTGATGATCCTCTACTGGGTGGTGATGAGCCTGGCGGCCTGGAAAGGTGCCCTGCAATTGATCTGGAGCCCGCACTATTGGGAAAAAACCGACCACCATACATCGTAACTTTGCAGCAACACTGCTTCTAATAAAAAGCAAGCCGTCAAGAAGTCACTGTTTATTGGGTCGGGTATACCAGATATCACAGGTATCACGTCGTTTCAGACGACTGGGAAAGAGACCGGCAACGACACAGAATTTAAGGATCTGCCAGGGGGTAAACCAGTCGATTTTTCGGGCAGAGGTAACGACTGGAATGTCGAGGATCAGGCATTTCAATTTCTTAGTTTTTGCCCATTTTTTGAGGGCTTTTCCCAGATGGATTTCTTCAGAAGCATAGTAGGTCTCATCAAAACCATCAACGGCTTCTAACCCATCACGTCGAGCTGCGATGAAAGAACCTGCAGGCCAGATAAGGGATTTGGATATGGCGGTCCAAAGTTTCACCCAGAAGGTGGCATGCCAAGGTAAGTCACGATCCATGATGACGGTCGTCCCCAGAAACGCCACCTGATCGGTGAGCAGATGAGTCAATGCTTCACGGAGAAGGTCTGCTGACAAGTGGGTATCTGCATCCACGAAAATGATATAAGGTTCATCGGCAGCTTTCCAGCCGGCATTACGGGCACGGGCGATCTGGTTATGGGGCTCAAAAACGACCGTACAATCCGCATCCTTGGCGACGTCCGCGGTACGATCTGTCGAATTATTGTCGACCACGATAATCCGCCCATCTGCCAAGTCTGCCACTGCTTCCATTGACTGAAGAGTTGTCTTCAGCGTTCCCGGCAGTAAGGCTTCCTCGTTGAAAGCAGGAATCACGATGACATATCGAGGAGACTGTGGCTGCTTAGAGTTCATCAAAAAGATTGGGTTGGGGAGCCTGACCAAGGCCTTTACCGATATTGGTACTCGGTTTCAGGCCAAAAATTTTGTAGGCTTTCTGAGTCGCCATACGGCCCTGAGGCATACGCATCAGATAGCCTTCCTGGATGAGGTAGGGTTCATAAACCTCCTCAAGTGTTACCACATCTTCACCAAGTGCAACAGCAAGACTCTTGACCCCGACGGGTCGTCCCTCAAATTTGTAGATAAGGGCTTCCATGATCCGTTTGTCCATTTCATCGAGGCCATTCTCATCGATATCAAGCATGAGCAACCCGGCATGGGCTACTTCTTTATTGATGTGATTGTCGTGCTTCACCTGAGCGTAGTCTCGAACCCAACGCAAAAGGTTGTTGGTGATTCGCGGAGTACCGCGTCCACGACGGGCAATCTCCATGGCACCATCATCATCAATCGACACATTCAGCAATCCCGCTGATCGCAGTACGATCCGCTTCAGGACCTCCGCCGGATAATAATCGAGGCGTACATGCAGAACAAAGCGGGACCGAAGCGGTGACGATATCGAACCCTGACGTGTTGTCGCACCAATTAAGGTAAAGGGTGGGACATCCAGACGAATGGAGCGCGAACCGGCCCCCTGATCGAGAATGATGTCGATATAGAAGTCCTCCATGGCGGAGTAAAGGTACTCTTCGACATTGGTGGAAAGCCGGTGAATTTCATCAATAAAAAGAATGTCGCCTTCCTCCAGGCTGGTCAGCAATCCGGCAAGATCAGCAGGCTTTTCAATCACCGGTCCAGAAGAAGTTTTGATATTCTTCTCACGAGTATTGGCAATAATATGTGCAAGAGTCGTTTTACCCAGGCCGGGAGGTCCACTGAGCAGGATATGGCCAAGCGGTTCCTGACGTTCCTTGGCCGCCTGGACATAAATTTCCAGCTGCTCTTTTTTCTGCTCCTGGCCGGGAAAATCATCAAAGTGCTTGGGTCGCAGGCTGGCGTCGAATTGTTCTTCACGCCGATTAAGCGTGGAAGTAATGATATGTTCGTGTTCCATGAAAGCCTGCGAATAAAAGGATGGATTAATAGTAGGCTAGTACAAGTAAGCCTA
>MDTD01040093.1_pt1 | contig 16259 bp, 16 predicted proteins | sample 811221 | NCBI WGS metagenome assembly MDTD01 (sample SAMN05326646, study PRJNA326480) | marine metagenome | isolation source: seawater | place: Pacific Ocean: South West | collected 2011 | reverse complement strand
TGCTCATAGCGATCAAGCAGCAGATAATCAGCCTGCGTACCCTGTTTCATCTCGGTAAAGGAAACCGTTTCCATTCAGCATCTCCCGATTCCAACTGCGCCATAGTCTAGAGGCGTGTGGCGTAGTTTTGGGAGTTGTGATGATTGCGGCGTATGCTGGGGTTGTTGTGCGGATGAGAGAGCCTTTGAGATGGATCGACCCTTATTTATGGCAGGGTTTTTTGGCGCTACCGGCGTCGCGGCTGGTGCTTTTGGTGCACATGCGTTGGGGGCATCGGTGACGCCCGAGCGCCTCGCGGTGTGGGAGACGGCCGCGCAGTACCATCTGATTCATGCGGTCGTGCTGCTGGTGCTGGCGACGCGCACCACTGGGGCGAGTCCCCTGGAGCGTTGGGTGGTTGCGGGGTTTACCCTAGGCGTGCTGCTGTTCTCATTTTCCCTCTACGCCCTGGTGCTCACCGATGTCTCGCGATTTGCGATGATCACGCCGGTGGGCGGCTCGCTGTTAATGCTGAGTTGGTTGGCAATCAGCTGGCACGCGCTGTCGCGTAAAGCGGGTTGAGCCCGGGTTTGCCCGGGCCCAATTGGGATTACTCTCCCTGTCGGATCGTGACGGAAGTCCACAGTGTGTGACTGTTGCAGGTGGTGATTTCCTGGAACTCCGCGAACAGCGCTGACCCCTCATCGCCACCGAAGAACTCTCCCATGCCAGTCCCCATCTGCTGGTAGCTACCCCAGGCGCCGCCCCAGATAAAGTCGTATTGCGACATTGATTCGGTGAACATAGGCGTCATGACCCACGCACTGTAGCTTTGGTCGGACAGATCGTCGGCGACTTCATTCCATTTCTCGGTCCAGCCCATCAGGTCGCCCATGTCTTTGCCCTCGTTGAACTTGCAGCCCCAGTATTCGACTGGCTGGGCTGCCATCGTTGAGGCACTCCACATGACGCATATTCCGATCATTATTTTCGAGATGGTATTCATACTTCCCCCTGTTTTTGATTTTGGTTTCATCCCAACGCTGGGATGGGCTTGAGCTTAGCGCGATACAAGTCATACGACGACAATTCGATGTCGCAGTAGGCGTCAAGGTGCTTGTTTTAGAGCTCTACCCGCGGGGTAATCAGCGCGCCTCGGGTTCGAAAGGTCGGTCTGCGCGGATAAATAGCCACAATACCGCGCCAATGAACGCCATGGCGGTGCCTGTCGAAAGAGCCGCCACCCAGCCAATATGACTTGCCAGGTAGGGCATGAGGGGCGCCACGACGATGCCGGCGAAATTGCCGCCAGTGTTCATGACACCGCATGCAGGCGCTGTGTAAGGACCCGCAATATAGGTTTGCGCCGACCAATAGGCACCCTCGGTGAATTGTGTACTGGCAAAGCAAAGAGAGAGAAGGACCACTGCCGTATACGGTGAGCTTGCATAGAGCCCCGCGTACAAAAATACGCCCGCACCGATCAGACCGGTGATAGCCGGAATGCGGCATCCCAGTCGCGGGCCTATACGCGCGCAGAGTGTGTCGCAGGTGTAACCCCCAACCGATGCCATGACTGCCCCACACAGCCAGGGTAGGGACGCCAAAAAACCGGTCTCGAGAATGCTAAAGCCGAGTTCGGTGACCAGGTAGTGAAAGAACCAGGTAAAGAACAAATAGAAAATACAGTTCTCGGCAAAGTAGGCACAGGTCAACAGCAGCGTGTCGCGATTGCGGATCAGCTGCCGCCATGCACCAAAGCCGACATTCGGCGTCAGTGTTTCTCGACCAGCCCGAATCTGCTCGAGCTCCTCTTGCGTCATTGATGGGTGCGCTGCGGGGTCGTCGGTCGCATAGCGCCACCACAGCCAGAAAAGGGCAATGCCTAGCGGAATGAAGACATAGAAGGAAGCGCGCCAGCCCCAGTACACCATGACAAAGGCCACCAGGGGTTGCGCCAGTGCGGCACCCAACGTGAGCCCTGTGCTACCCACGGCGTTAGGCAGTGCCCAATGCCCCACGGGAAACCATCGCTCCACCACCGAAGCTTGAATGGGATAAATCGGTGCGTGCGCAACACCGACCAAAAATCTCACCACTAACAGGCACCCTATGATCCCTGCGCCAGTAGTAAATATCTGACCGGGGAGCCAGCCAGTGAGTGCCGTGGTCAGTATCCACACGACGCCCGCGCAGGTGAGTGCCATGCGCGGCCCAAACCGCTTGCCAAATACGCCTCCGGGCAATTGGCACAACGCATAACCCCAGATGAAGGCGGCATAAATCCAACCCATTTGGATTTCACTGATACCCAGCTCGGGCATCATGAATTCGCCCGCGACGTGGATGTTTTGTCGCATCAGGTAAGACAGGAAACTCAGTAAGAAGAGCACGCTGAACAATCGCCAGCGTGTTGGGATGCGTCCCATGAACACTAGGCGTTGGCCTCGCCGAGTTTTTCGCGCACGTAGCGACGGATATCCAGGCTGTAGTCCTCCATGGGCGCGTAGTAGCCATGCTCGAAAACCCGATTTTGCATGCCTCGCTGCACGCTCTCGCAGATACGCCAGTCCTGTTGGTTCACGACGTCCCAGAACTCGATCGCATCCGAACCATCAAAGGTGGGTTTAGTCATTTCATCAGGGTGGAACAGGAAGTCGCATTGAATCTTGGTGTGTCCCGCGCTTTGAGGCCACAAATAAAACGCCGCGACGTGGTCCATTGATAGGGAGAGCATCAGGTTCGGATAAAAGAGCTCCCCTTTGTGGTGCGTCTTTTCGGTCTCGCTCAATCCCGGAAACGGAGCACGCGCGGTCGTGCCGGAAGCGGTAAACGTATTGGCACCATCGCGATGCGGCACGCCGTCGTCCCAGTCCAGCTCATTGCCGCCGCCTTGTTTGAAGGCCGGCACAATTTGGCAAAGCTCTGGATGAACCGGGCCGCAGTGATAGCACTCGTTGTAGTTTTCAACGATCACCTTCCAGTTAGCTGCAACCTCGTACGTGATGCTGTGACCCACACGGAGGTCTGCTAGTGGATAGCGCTCCAGCCGCTCTGTGCCGACGCCCAGCGCCGAGGAGAGCGATTCATCCGTGGCGGCGCCGGTGCGGATAAAAATGAAGCCGCCCCACTCAGCCAAGTCGATGCCATGCAACGATACGTTGTCTGTTTCGACCGCCAGGTGAGGTGTGCCCCGTAGACGTCCGTCAAGGTGGTAGCTCCATGCGTGGTAGGGACACACGATGCTGCGAGAAAACCGTCCCATCACGGGGCCGGGTTCCTCAAGCGGCACCAGCTCCGTTCCCCGGTGACGGCAGACGTTGTAAAAGGCGTTTAGGGCACCGTCATCGCCGGCCACTATCAGTATCGACTGCGAATGCAATCTGATCGCCAGGTAGTCCCCCGGTTCGTTCAGCACATCGCGTCGACCCACACAGACCCAGCCTGACTCAAAAATGGCGACGTACTCGCGCTCGAATTCCGACCCGCCCAGATAGCTGGCGCGGGGCAGGGTCTTTTCGAGGGCGTCCAGTGGGGTGGGGCGGTCAGCACTCATTATTGGGGAAAGACCCGGAGCGGTTTCGCGGGAACAACGGGTTCATCACGGAGATAAATTGTCTCGGTCTCTACAAGCCCTCTGGCAAAGCTGTGCCCACTGTAGACCGCATGGACGATGGCTCCAGGTGCCAGTGCATCACCCACGAGCGAGATAGATGGGTGCGCTGCGCCCTCGGCTGACGAGATCAGCGATTGATACAGCGCATCGCGGGGTTCCCGATGCCCCACAATCACAATGGCATCGACGTTGAGTTCAATGGGTTCTGCATTGAAAAGGTTTTGCAGTTGCGCATGCGTGCCATCAAAACGCATCAGATTGGTTGTGGTGTGCAGGGTCACCCCCGAGCGGGACAGTGCCTGATAAACAAAGGGCAATTCATTCGTCATGAAGGTCCAGGCAGACGCATGCCCTGCAGGCGTCGCGTAATGTGTCTGTTTCCCGAGGGTCGCAAGATGTTCCGCAATCACGCCGCCGAGGTAGTAATTGTCGTAGTCAAAAACCAGAACGCGATCACCGGAAACAGCCCCAGTGAAAACGTCTTCGGGGGTAAATAGCTGAGGCAAGTCGAGGGGCTCAGACGGGATCTCAAGCGCAGAGTAGAGTCGCTTGCTCCAGCGCGCGCCGGTGGCAATCGCGATATGGTCGGTCCCCAAGCTCAGCGCGGCATCTGCGTCTAATTCGCTGTTGGTGTACATGGACACATTGCCCATTTGCGATAGCGCCCAAACACGATAGTCACGCACCCGGCGCCAGGTCGCGAGGCCTGGCAGTTGCGTCTCCGCCTGTACCCGGCCACCCCATTCATCGGTCTGTTCGGCAACCGTGACCTCAAAGCCCTGCTTGGCCGCCACGAGTGCGGCCTCGAGTCCTGCCGGGCCGCCACCCACGATCAGCACGCTCTCTGGCGAGGCCGTTTTCGCAAATTTCTCGGGGTGCCAGCCGCGTCGCCACTCCTCACCCGCGGTGGCGTTCTGCGTGCAGCGCACCGGCACACCGTCGTGCCAGCTGGCAATACAAATGTTGCAGCCAATGCATTCCCGGATCGCATCGCTGTTGCCCTCGCGAATTTTCGTGGGCAGAAAGGGGTCGGCAATGCTGGCGCGGGCGCCACCAATCAAGTCGAGCACGCCTCTGCGAATCTGCGACACCATGGTGTCCGGTGAGGTAAATCGCCCTACGCCCACCACGGGTCGATCCGTCATGCGCTTCACGAAGTCGATGATGGGCTCGTGGGCACCTTCGGGCCGGAAGCGCGAAGCGCCGCAATCTGTGGGGCTCGAATCCATTTTGACGTCCCAGAGATCGGGCACGTCAGAGAGCAGATCGACCACGCCGTGGGCCTCGCTCTCATAGTGATCACTGACCTTGCCACGCAGCTCTTCAAGGCTGATGCGCAGCGCCACCGCAGCGCGACTGCCGGCCTCGTCGCGGGTGACCTCCAGCATTTCGCGCACGAAGCGCACCCGGTTTTCGAGAGAGCCGCCGTAACCGTCGTCACGATGGTTGTGTTCCGGTAGCAGGAACTCGTAGCCAAGGTAACCCATGCCCGCGTACACGTAGAGAATATCGAAACCGGCGTCGAGTGCTCGCCGCGTGGCCAGTCGTTGCCAGTGCAGTACCTCGTCGATGTCGGCCCCGGTCATTTTTTTGGGTCGCAGCTGGCCCATGAAACCCACATGTGTTGCCGCCCATGAAATACCGGATGGGGACAGCGGGGGTAGACGCGAGGTGCGGTTCATTACCGCAGCACCACCGTGCCACAGCTCCACGGCCGCGAGGCTACCGTGCCGATGAATGGCTTCTGTGGACAATGCGTGAGAGGCAATGTCGGCGTCGTTCCATAAGCGGGCAAAGGGGAGAGGCGAGTCATCTGAGCTGGGGTGTATCGAGACGGCGCCAGTGCTCACAACGCCCCAGCCACCCTCGGCCTTGGTTTCCCTGAAGGCAGCGCGAACCCTTGGGTTCGTCTCTGTCATCCCGCTGGCATGGGGTACCTGATAAAAACGATTAGGCGCCACAACCGGGCCAATTTGAACGGGTTCAAAGAGGACCTGATGACTGGGGTGGCACGCACCGAGATGGCTTTCAGTGGCTGGCGAGGAGATGTGTTCGGATTGACCCATAGCGCTTCGATTTATCCTGTCCTGATGCTTCAGTGCTGATTCAATGGTGACCGGGTGTTTTCGTGATTGCTCCCATGATTGTGAGCCCGATGGCCGCCACAGCACAACAGCCACCATACATCCAGAAAACGCCGTTATAGCTGCCTGTGGTGTCGCTGATATAACCGGCCAGGGGCGCGCTGGTAGCAATGATAGGAATGTGCAGTGGGTTCATGACGCCCAGCGCCCGGCCCACGCTGCCCGCACCGAATGCCTTTGCCGGCATATTGGTCCAGAGGGGCACCACGCCGCCATATCCAAGCCCCATTACCACTGCGCCGGTGAGCAGCCCGGTGTAGTTCTGCACGGTGAGCAGTATGAGCAGGCCCGTGCTGAGCAGGGCGCAGATCAGGTAACCACATCGCTGAACGCCCAGTCGGTCCATCAGATAACCCATCAGGGCTTTTCCGCTAAAGGAGCAGACCGCGATAACCGAGTACAGCACTGCCGTGGATTGGCCAGCAATGCCGAGATCTTTTGCGTGCAGGCTCAGGTTGGCGAGCATACCTAAAGTGACTGCCAGTAACGTGCCCGACACGATCATCTGTAACCAGAAAATGCGACTTCGCAAGAGGTCGGGAATACCCCAATCCTGATGATGCGCTGAAGCCGAGGACGCTGCGACAGAATCTGGCCTGTCTACGCTGAGTGACTCCGGTGCCGTGGGCTCGCCACTGAGCCCGAGATCCGCGGGCTGATTACGCAGGAGCCCGTAAAAGATCGGCAAGAAGGCAAAACAGAGGCAGCCCGCTACTATCAGGCCAGTCCGCCAATCCCACTCGAGGAACATCCAGGTCATCAAGGGCGGCATTAAAAAGCCACCGAGGGAACTGCCCGTCGCCGCGAGCCCCAGTGCGAGTCCGCGCCGGCGGATGAACCAGCGACTGATGAGCGCGGCGCTGGGAATCGCGCCGATTAAGAGCACACCCAAGGGAATGAGGCTGGCCCACACCACCCAAACCTGAAAGAGCGTTCCGGCCTGACTCAGAATAAGCAGGCCCAGCCCCATTGCTGTCATCCCGATCATCATCAAGTGACGAATCGACCAGCGATCAATCAAGATGCCTGCTACGGGCGATAACAAATTGGTGGTCACGGTAAGGCAGGTCTCGATCAGGTTGATTTGGGCGCGGGGAGCACCGAACACATCCTCGAAGGTGGCGGTGTAGAGCCCCATGCTCCAGAACACGAATCCCCCCTGAATCAGCTGCCCTGACGCGGTAGCGAAGACAATCCACCACCCTGGGTAGATGCGGCCAGGTAAGCGATTTTCGCGAGGAGACGCGGCTGCCTGATCCCGGTTGGTAGACATGATGCGCTGAGTGCCCAAGGACCTTGGGTTGCCTTACACCTTAGGCGCTTTGTGGCACCATGGCAAAGTCAGTCTCGGCTCCCGGAGCTCATCATGCGTCCCCACAAAACCCTGCGCGGGCACATCCATTACACCAGTAGCAAGCCCGGTCGCGAGGGCGTGGAGCGGGGTCGTGAGCACTTCACTATCACTGTTCACGACGACGGTCGCCGCACCCTGCGCGCGCACTGTGAAATCGATGACGAGCCCAATGTGTTGCGGGATGTCACGTTGACCAAAAACAAGCACTGGGACACGTTGGACGCTTTTGTCCGCCTATCACTCGGTGATGAGCAGCAGGGTAGTAGCTGGTTTTACTTTGGTGACACCGGTGCCGACTGCGAGGGTTGGACGCACGACAGAGGACGCTTTTCGGAGCACGAGGCCTACGACAAGCGGCCCGCGATCTTCGGTACTCATCCGATTCAAGGCGATGCCTGGCACCTCGCAGTCATTGACCGCAGTGAGGGCCCCAAGATCCATACGTTTGACCGTTTTTTAATGACGTCGCTGGATCACCGCGGCGCGACCGGTCCGTCCTTGGTCTGGCATCAGCCCGGCTTGAATATTGAGTTCGTTGGTGAAGAGACCATCACCGTTGGAGCCGGCACGTTCGATGCGCTCCATTTTTGTTACGGCGAGCGTGGCAGCACTGCCCAGGGCTCCAATGAGACTAACGACCACCCCCCTTATGAGGTCTGGGTGACTGCGGACGGCGAATTTATCCTGCTCAAGGCGCAGGTGACGGGCTATATGATGACGCAGTACGAACTGGTCACACTGGAGGTGCATTCCGGCGACGGCCAGCTTGATTGATTGACCTGTATGCGCCCGTGCATCACGCGTTTTCTCATGGAGCGAAGGCACGTTCGCATGAGGCGAATTGTTCCGTAGGGCCAGTGTCGACTGTCACGTTCGAGCGAGCTGCTCTTTCCCGGGTATGCCGCCGCGACTGCGCTGACGGCAAAACGCCTCCCCACGTCGCCGCGTCTGGCGCTTGCGCGGCCGCAATCGATACTCAGAGCAACGACGCGTTTATAGCCCGTGTTCGGCAAAAAAGGCCCGGGTTTGCGCAAGGATCGCCCGCGCGCGCTCTAGCGGGTCGCGGTATGTCTCGCGATAGTGCAGCGAGCGGATCTCCAGGCTGATCGGCAAGTTGGCTGGCAGTGCCTTGGCCATTGCTGCGACTGGCACGCTCCCTTCACCCGGCGCCAGCCGTCCATCGATCGCGTCAATGTAGTAGGCGTCGGGGTCTGTAATTACTCCGCCGTCTGGCATGTCGCAGAGCTGGGCGTAACTCAACCACCGTGCCGGAATTTCGCGGATTTTCTCGGGATCATGCCCGACCCGCTCATGGTGAAACGGGTCGACCAAAATGCCGCCAGCGGGGTGGTCGACCGCATTCACCACCTCAAGGGCGTCATCGAGCGTTTTGACTTCTGTGATGGCCATGTACTCAAGGCAGGCCCGCATGCCAGCCCGCTCTGCATGCATGCACAGGTCCTCATAGAGGTGCTTGGTCACCTCGCGGTCGGGCTCTGAGCTGACGATCAGGCAGTTTTTAGCGCCGACTTCGCCACCCATAGCGATAATTTCATGATGCAGGGGATCCGGTTTGCCACCGGGTTGTAGCCATATGACCTCGACATCGAGCGCGACGAGCCCTGTTTCCTGAAGCGCTGCGGCGACTTCACCGGCGGTACTGCGGTGCCAGTTATCTCCGGGTGCTACCCACAGACCCACGCTGTTGTAGCCGGCATCGGCGGCGATGCGCACCATGTCGGAGGGCGATACCTCGGGCGGGTTGCCGTCATGCACGCCGGACGCCAGTGCCAGTAGCCGTTCGCTCATATTGCGTTCCCTCGGTATCCGCGCCACAGTGCGTGGCATAAAAGGTTGTTTGGGCGAGATCACATGATGCAGCGATCAGTCACGCCAATCCAGCATCAGCAGAGAGGTGAATCACGGTGCAGTTGAGCAACATTGAGGGATTGCAGCTCGTACACACCGGGCTGGTCTGTCGGGATATTGATACTGCCAAGGCGCGGCTCAGTGAAACGCTGAACGTGCGCTGGGTGGGTGTTGAGCGAGAGGACTGGTCGCTGATCATGTTTGGAAAGCCGGTCAACATTCCCCTGCGCATTGCCCATGCGAGCAACGGTCAGGCGAATTTCGAATTGATTGAAGCAGTGCCGGATACCCCGTGGGTCACTTCAGCGGATCTGATTCAGCATCATATGTGTTTTCACAGCGCTGACTCGGAAGCCGTCTGCAAACAGTTTGAGGCGCGCGGATTCGACCGAGTCCTTGGTGCGCCGGGTGATCCGCAAGGCTACTTTCAGGACCCGGCCGGCTTGCTCGTCGAGGTCATCGGTGATGGCCTGCTGGATTACCTGCAGGGTTTCTACCAACAGTCCTTGATCGCTAGGGAAGCGGAGGAGGCAGTAACATGACAGCGCATATTCGGCCCAGTGAGCTCGACTGGGAGAGTTTTCACGACCCCCATGGACGTCCCACCACGCCTACCCGAATCCTGAGAGCCAGCGAACCGTTCCTGATTGAGGCCGATTTTCCGGCGCACTTTCACGCGGGTCTGCATTGGCACCCCCACGACACCGTCTACGTGATTACCCGCGGCGAGATGCGTATTGGTGACGAGGGTAGTTTTCGGCCCGGTGATATTCGCTGGGTGAAGGCCGGCCACGCTTACGGCCCGGAAGAGGCGGGTGAGGAAGGTGTGCAGTTTCATCTATTCAGCCTCGGCGGCGATATTGGCCTGAATTGGGCAGATCTCTATGACGTGCCCGAGGCGCTGACTGCGCGGCTGAGTCAGTTTGACCAGCCGGCGGGACGCCGACGCGTGAATGACATGCCCGTGGTCAGCCCGGCAGACGCGTTACCGGGTTGGGATCAGATGCCAGACGAGGGCCCGCTGATTTTTCGCGTCAGCATGGGCGCAAATGACACGCATACGGCGTTCTCTCCAGGTTTCGATTGCGTCTGGTATTTGCTTGACGGTGTCGTTGAAGTAAATGGCGACACCACAGTGGCCAGCGGAGAATTTTTCTGTGCTGACGCGGAGGCGAGTTATTCGCTCAAAGCCGCTGCCGAGGGCGCGCATTGGTTGTTGTTCTCCAGTCGGAGTTTACGGCCGCTGTAGCGGGATTCAGGGCGTATCGATGAGCTCGGTGAGTTCAAACGACCAGCAGTAAGGCGCCTCCACGGTCCCTTTGACGAAAATAAAGTCCCCGTCGGTGGTCACCCACAGGTGGTACTCGGGGTGATCGGTGGCCACGACAACATAGGCGAAGTGGTGGCACTCAAAGCTCCCCGCCCGCACCGTGATGGTCTCTTCGCCAAAGTACTCAATGGTTGTGCCCTGCGAACACTCCAGGGCAGGACCCGTGGCACCGCGGTGATCGAGCGACGTGAGCGGGCTGTTGTAGAACGTGTGCTGGCGTGGCCCTTGGGAGCGATCAAATCGCGCTACCAGCCAGGCATCGGAGTTAAGCGCATGGGTGCCGAAGCCTCGCACGCTGCGGTCAATGTCCAACTGCCCTGCAATGCGGCCCTCGTCACGGGTGAGGCCCTCGTAGCGGATCTCATCGTCGGTGATGTGGTACCAGGTGCTGCCTTTGAAAACGCCGTCCTCAGTGAGGCGGACGACACAGTCCTGAGGATGGAACCCGGCATCCACCCGCTGGATGACATCACGAATCAGCGCCGGCTCATCTTCGAGTTCGCAGAACGCCCGCAAAACCCGGTCGCCGTTTTGATGACGCGTCAGCGTAAAGTGCTCCCGACCCCAGATCCCTGAAGGGAAATTCGCGTTGTCGATCTGATACTCCACCGTGCCGCGCCGGGTCATATGTTCCCGCGCGGCTAACTGTTGGTCGGTGATTTTCATTGCACTCGCTGCCGGTGACAGATACCTCCATCTTATCCAGAAAAGTCCCGCCGCAGTGGGTAGACTCCACCGGATGAGCCAAAAAACTGGGGAAGCGTAGCCATGAAGCCGTGGATGGGACGGGTGATGCTGGTCGCCATTGGCATCCTGCTAGGTGCCGTGTTTATGCCGAGCCAGTGGCGCGCCGATGTGCAGCGCCAAACCGCCGACGCTACCGCCGAAGCGCGCGAGCGCGCGGCGCTGTGGGCTGCCAGCCAGAGTGATCGGGTGGACGCCCGTGCGTCGCTCTTTGTCGAGTTTCCCGGCATCGTGCCTGCGATACAGCGCGGTGGCGCCTTCGGTGGTAGCTTCTCCCGCGCGATCGCGACGGACATTTTCAATGCCTCGGAAGAGGGCATCGCCGATGCGCGGAGGCTGTCACGCATTGAGGCAGTGGCACCCAATACCTGGATCATCTACATGCCGCTGGTCAACGCGGTGGTGTTTGAGACGAGCGAAGGGTTGGTGCTAGTCGATGCCGGCATGGCCGCCGCGGGCCCCGTCATCCGCGAGCTCATTGCCGACGTCACCGAGGCGCCCATCCACACGATTATCTATACCCACTGCCACGTGGATCACGCCTACGGCACCTGGGCGCTCATGGACGACGACCCGCACATTGTGGCCCAGGCCGATCTGCCGGCTTGCTTCGACCGCTATATCGAACTGCCGGGGAGTCTGGCGAAATATATGGGGCAGCCTGAGTCGAGTTTGCCTGCGAGTCGTGATGATCTGGTGTACCCCACACAAACTTTCCGCGGTGAGATGACCCTGACCATAGGCGGTGAGGATTTTGTTCTGCGCGCCCGACCGGGAGAAACCGAAGACCAGCTCTATGTGTGGGTGCCGGGTCGTAAAGCGCTGGCGACGGCGGATTACTATCAAGGGTTCTTGCCCAACACGGGCAATGGCAAGCGCGTCCAGCGTTATCCAGAGGAGTGGGCCGGCGCACTGCGGGAGATGGCGTCTGAAAACGCCACGCTCTTGTTGCCCGCTCATGGGGAGGCGCTGACGGATCCCGCGGTGATTCAGGAAAACCTCACGGTACTCGCCGAGGCATTGGAGTGGGTGATCGCCCAAACCAAAAAAGAGCTGAATAACGGTACGCGTCAGGATCTGGTGTACCGGGCACTCGATGTGCCTGAGCACCTGCTGACGCATCCCACGCTGAACCAGCAATACGTGAGCTGGGAAGATATTTCCAAGATGGTGATGCGCCGCTACGTGGGGTGGTGGGACGACATCCCCTCGCATTGGACAGACGCTTCATTCGACGCACAGGCAGCGGCGATCACCGAGCTGGCGGGGGGCGTTGCGGCCCTCGATCGCCGGGCGCGAGCGCTGATGGATGAGGACATTGTTATGGCCAGCCACATCGCGGACTGGGCCTGGTTCGGTAACCCCGGTGACCCCGTAGCGCAGCGGCTACTGATCGACATTTACGCGCACCGTATAGTGAACACTGAGTCAAATACCCAGGAGATCCTGGCGTGGCTGGAGGCGATGACCCAGGCGCGGCGCCTGCAGCTTGCCGCGGCGGAGGGTGGCGCTGGCGCGGGCTCAGAGTGAACGGTAAAAGGCGGCGGTGAGGGCGTCGATCTCGACGAAGACGTCGTCGCGCGCTCGGGTGAGTGCCTCAATCTCCTGATTCAAGCTGCTGTAAAGCGACTCCAGCTGGCCGAGCTGATAACGCGCATCGCGGCGGGCGTCGTCGCTGAGCTGGGCGTTATCCCGCGCAGTGCGGAGCTGAGCGATTTGCTTGAGTAGCGCTTCTGCTTGATCAGACCGCTCGTCGATTTGGAGCTCGATCTGCCGCATCTCGGTTTTCAGCGCAAACACGCCAAGACCCTCGCCATAACCCGTCGTATAGTCGGGGAAGGTGTCCCGCCGGCACTGGGTGGCAAAATCTCCGCCGTGATCGGCAGTCTCAAAGCCCGTTTGGCGAGTGCAGTAGTACGGCAAACCGAGAGCATAGCCGTGCCGGTACAGATCAAAGTCCACCGCAACGCCCGTGTCAGCGCAGGCCTCGCGATGATCCGCCGAGCGCGATGCGGGGTAGCCCTCCACGGCATCGTTGTAGCCGACTTCTTCCCAATTAGCTTGCCGGCATTCTTCAGGGCTCATGGTCGCGCAACCAACCAGGGCTAGGCAGGGCAGCAAATGAACGCAGTAAAAGAGCCGCATAGTTTGGTTGCTTTCTTCCGTTGTCAGGTGAGGGACCCTCTCTATAATGCCTACCTTCGCGTCGTTTCTCATCCGTTGCTCGCTGCAGCAAGCGAGCTCGGGGAGAACCGGCACCGACTCGCGATGAGGACGCCATGCGCATCTGGACTTACCTTAGGCCCTTCTCCTACAGCGGCGCTGATTACACCGTGGAGGTGTTTTTTACGTTCTCGCAGACGGTGTCGCGGCTGTTTAAGGGAGGTGAGTTACTGGACGAGCAGTCGGTACACCACATGGATGGCGTCCAGACCTTTACTCATGTTCTACCGACTGCTTTCGGTGGTGCGTTGCGAGTTGAAGCGGGCTATGTCAGTTGGTGGAGCGTGGGCATCACGGTACTCGATGGTGAGCGGACCGTTTATGAGAGCCATCCGGGCAAAAATGTGCGCTTTGCCGAGGGCATGATGCAGGGCGGCGTGCGTTCGGGGGGCAGAGACGCGTCGTCCGAATCGGCGTCTTCAGGCCTCGACCTCGCTGAGATGGTCCACACCAATCAGAACAAATGGCAGCGCAACAAGTACTCGATCTATGCTGATCTCGCGCTCGGCGCCTTGTTCTATCTGGTCGGTAAGTTCACTGAGGATCTCGCGCTGGCGGCGATTGTGGGTGCAGGCGCTGGACTCGCGTTGGTGGTGTTGCAGCGCTTTGTGAAGGTGGATTTGCTCGGCGGCTTTGCTGTGTTTGGCACCATTATGTTGGTGATCTCAGCAATATTTTCGCTCGCGCTACAGGACGATTACTGGGTGCAAATGAAAGGCACGGTGCTGGGGCTCTTCACAGCGAGTATTTTCATGATCGACGGCGTCTTCAGACAGGGTGCTTACTTTGGCGCCCGCATTGAGCGCTACATGCCGCTGCCGCTCCATCACAATCGCATCGCCATAGGCATGAGTGCTCTGGGTATGGTCATGGCGTTCGCTAACTATTACGTGGCCGAGAATTTCTCCGAGGATTTTTGGCTCACCTGGACCACGTTCCTCGACATGCCCCTTTCCATGGGGCTTTTCTACGCGATCATCTTCTGGGCGCGCAAGAAATCGACGGGTCCCGCCTAGCGAGCTGCAGTCCCTGTCGCGAAGCCCGCATCAAGGGGTTGGTTGAACTGAGTGCTTGGGGCGTCATTTCAGGCTGCTCCTTGCTGCGGTTTTTATCCCCAATTAACCTCGAAAAACGCTATCTTAGTAGCCCGAAAACGCCATTCTGGCGAAGCCATAACAAAATAAAGCGAGTGGTATTTATCGATGGCAGTTCAGGAATTTATCTCCCCGACATCTCTCTCGGAGGCACAACAAGCCGTTAGCGACGGTGCAGTCAGTTCTTGGCTTGCCGGCGGTACCGATCTCCTGGTCGGCATCCGGTTGGGCGCTCGCGACCCGGCTAGGGTCGTTGACCTTAAGCAGATCCCGGAGCTGACGGCGATCGAAATTGACGATGCCTCGGTACGGATCGGCGCGGCGGCATCGGCTTTTGATGTGCTTCATAACTCCGATGTGCCCTCGCTTTTCCCCGGGCTCGCCGAGGCGCTAGATTTGATTGGGTCGACCCAGATACAGGGCCGTTGCTCTGCAGGCGGCAATCTTTGCAATGCCTCGCCTGCGGCCGACAGTATTCCCGCGCTCATTGCCAATGGGGCCCAGTGCCGCATTCTGGGGCCCGATGGGGAACGCATGCTAGCGGTCGAGGATTTTGTGGTTGGACCCAACCAGAATGCACTCGCGCCCGGCGAGTTGCTGGTTGAGCTCATCTTGCCAAGGCCTACGGCCGGCACCTCGGATAGCTACCTGCGGCTCACGCCCCGTACCGAGATGGATATTGCAGTCGCCGGAGCCGGCGTCTCGATCACGGTGGATGAGTCAGGCAATTGCGCCGCGGCAAGAGTCGCGATTGGCGCGGTGGCACCCACGGCATTGTTAGTCGATGCGGCCGCCGAAGCGCTGGTGGGCTCTCAATTGGATCAAGCTGCAATCGATGCGGCCGTGGAGGCGGTGCGTGCCGCGGCAGCTCCTATTTCTGATAAGCGCGGTACGGCGGAGTACCGCACTCATGTAGTGGGCGTACTGGTGGCACGGGCGCTTGCCAAAGCGCAGGACCGGATAACGGAGGCTCGCTCATGAATAAGCCCCTGAACAAAATGGCCGTGCAGGCCACGATTAATGGCGAGAGCACCGCATTTCTATGTTCGCCCGGGCAGGTGCTGGCAGAGGTGCTCCGCGATGAGCTCGAACTGATTGGCACCAAGATCGGTTGCAACACCGGTGACTGTGGCGCCTGTTCTGTGCTGGTCGACGATCGGCTGGTGTGTTCCTGCCTGGTGCTGGCTGCCGAAGTAGAAGGCAAGTCCGTGCAAACGGTCGAGGGTGTCGCCAACGGCGGTGAACTCCACCCGGTACAGCAAAAATTGCTGGAGCATGGTGGTCTGCAGTGCGGTATCTGCACGCCCGGGGTGGTGATCGCGGCCAAGGCGCTGTTGGAGCACAACCCTGACCCCACGGAAGAGCAGGCGCGGTATTGGCTGGCCGGTAATCTTTGCCGCTGCACCGGCTACGACAAAATTATTCGCGCGGTGTTGGACGCCGCCAAGACAATGCGCGGGGAGGCAGCATGAACGCCTATCAAGAGTTCCGGATGATTGGCTCGCGACCGGTGAGGCCGGACGGGCTGGACAAGGTGACAGGCCGTGCGCGCTATGGTGCAGACCTCAACATGCAGGGCCAGCTCTATGGCCACGTAGTCAGAAGCCCTCATGCACATGCGGTGATCAGATCGATCGACTGCAGCAAGGCATTGGCCATGGAGGGAGTGCTGGCGGTCATGACCGGCCGGGATCTCGTCGAACCCGGTAATCAAATGCTCGGTAGTGGCGAGGGCGCGATGGCGCTCAAAGATGTCGTTCCGATGGTGATGTCGCAGGGTAAGGTGCTGTTCCACTCACAAGCAGTGGCTGCCGTGGCGGCAACATCACCCGAGCTTGCCGCTGAGGCCGCGCAGGCGGTGGAGGTGGTGTACGAAGTGCTCCCTGCTGTCACAGACGTGCACGAG
>MDTD01150145.1_pt1 | contig 16262 bp, 12 predicted proteins | sample 811221 | NCBI WGS metagenome assembly MDTD01 (sample SAMN05326646, study PRJNA326480) | marine metagenome | isolation source: seawater | place: Pacific Ocean: South West | collected 2011 | reverse complement strand
GAACGGCGAGCACGTCGACCGCGCTCAACGCCGGGCGGGTCCCTGCGGGAACGCCGGACGGGGTCGCTGATTCGGGCATGTTTCCAGTCTAGGCCGCGTGAGTTGGGCGCATCTGGTCGTTGTCGCGGCAAAGGTGGGCGCGAATCGTCGCGTCTGGACTGGGAGACGACAGTTCGCGCCCATCTTTCCGTTGCCGCAGGGAAGGATGCTGGCCTCAGTGCATGCGCCGCCCGTCGAGCCAGACAGCTCGGGGCTGGAGCGAGGCATCCATCACCACGGCGTCAGCGGCGAAGCCCGGGCGCAGGCTGCCGTGGCGATCCGCCACACCGATCACCGCGGCCGGCGTGCGGGTGAGCGCATCGACGGCCGCGGGCAGGTCGACGCCTGCCTCGAGGGCCACGCGAAGCGCAGCATCCTGCGTCAGGGTTGACCCCGCGATCGCGCCAGTCTCCACGAGGCGGGCGACACCGTCGACGACCTCGACCTCGAGCGAGCCCAGCGTGTACCTACCGTCGCCGACGCCCGCCGCGGCCATCGCGTCGGTGATGAGCGCAATCCGTCCGGGTGCTGCGGCGAACAGGATCCGGATGAGCTCGGGATGCACGTGCACGCCGTCAGCGATGACCTCGAGCGTCACGCGCGGGGCGGCGGTTGCAGCGCCGACGGGGCCCGGCGCGCGGTGGTGCAGGGGAGGCATCGCATTGAACGCGTGGGTCAGGATGGTCGCGCCGGCTTCGAACGCCGCACGTGTCGCGTCGAGATCGGCATCCGTGTGGCCGACGGCGACGCAGACGCCCGCCTCCCGAAAGGCGCGGATCGCCTCCGCCGCGCCGGGCAGCTCCGGTGCCAGCGTGACCTGCCGGATCGTCCCCGCGCCGGCCTCGAGCAACGCTGCGACGGCGTCCGGCGTCGCCGCGCGCAAGGCCGCGGGATCGTGTGCGCCGCGGTGACCGTGATCGAGGAACGGCCCCTCGAGATGGGAGCCGAGGATGTCGGCATCCGTCTGCGTCATCGCCGCGATCCGCGCGACCTGGGTGGTGAGGTGCTCGAGCGAGCCCGAAACGAGGGAGAGGACTGCCCGTGTCGTGCCGTGTGCGAGGTGCAGCGCGCGGGCGGCGCGGATGCCTGACTCGTCGCCCTCGTACGAGAACCCACCGCCGCCGTGACCATGGATGTCGACGAACCCCGGTGTGAGAATGGCGCCGGGTCCGGCGACCTCCCGCGCATCGATGATTGTCGCCGCCGCGGCTCGTGACCGCCAGGTCTCTCCCTCTCCCACGGCAGCGATGGTGCCGCCCTGCATCTCGACCCAGGCGTTGCTCGTCTCGGCGCCGTCCGCGACGAGCCGCGCGCTGTGGATGATCGTGGTGCTCACGATGCTCCCTCGCCACTCCAGGGGATCTCAGGCGATCGGCGGAACCGGATGCCGAGGGCGCTCCACAGACCGTCGAGTGCGCCGACCCGCTCGCGGAACGACTCCCAGCTGCGTAGCGGGTGCTCGCCGGTAGCCGGTGACCAGGCTGCCTCGGCCGCGGCAGCGATCCTCGGGAACATGAGCGCGTCGATGTCGGCAGCTGTGCGCACGGTTTCGGTCCACAGCGGTGCTTCGACGCCCAGAATGTCGCTCTCGGCCACCCCGTCGAGCACCGCCCCCGGCTCCCATGCGTAGGCGCGTTCCACGCTCGTGACACCGTTCGCCCAGGTCAGGCCGAGCTCCGAATCCGCGGAATCCTTCATGTCGAGGTAGACCGCGTCGGCAGGCGACAGGATGACGCGTCCGCCGCGCGCAACGAAGCCCCGCGCCTTCTCGTCCATACCGTCGGTCGGCGAGACGAATCCCCAGTACTGACCGACGCTTCCCGGATGCAGGTCACTGGCCGCACCAGCTTCGTGCCACATCACGGGCACCTTCCCGGCATCCGCGACGATGCGTGACGCGAGGCTCACGAACGCGGCGTAGTCGGCCGGATCCGTGCCGAGGGCCTCGTCTCCGCCGACGTGAAGGTAGGGTCCGGGAGTTATCGCGGCCAGGTCGGCGGCGACATCCGTCACGAAGGTTTCTGTCGCCGGGTCGCCGATCCGCAACGAGGAGAAGCCGACCGCGATGCCCTCGTATGGCTCGCCCGCGACCGGAAGCGTGCTGCCGTACGCCTCGACGACCTCGCGGATGTGCTCCGAGAGCACGGGAGGCTCGACGATGTCGGGGTAGGCGAGGCCGACCGCATGGGTGTGTCCGGGAAGGTCGATCTCGGGCACGACGGTCATGTGCCGAGCGGCTGCGTACGCCACGATCCGGGCGTAGTCCTCGGCGGTGTAGAAGCCGCCGGAGTCCCCGCCGATGGCGGTACCGGATGCGAACCGGGTCAGTTCGGGGCGCGAGGGGATCTCGATCCGCCACCCCTGGTCATCGGTCAGGTGCAGATGGAGGTGATTGAGCTTGAGCTGCGCGGCTCGGTCGATGACGCCGAGCACCACCTCGACGGGGAAGAAGTGGCGCGCGACATCGACCATGACGCCCCGGTACGCAAAGCGCGGCGCGTCGGCAACCTCTACGGCCGGGATGCGCCATCCATCCGGCGTGCGTTCGATCAGCTGCGCGAGGGTCTGGATGCCGTAGAACAGGCCAGCGGCGTCAGACCCGATCACCTCGACGCCGTCCGCGGAGGCGTTCAGTCGGTAGGACTCGGGAGTTTCGGCATCCGTGATGACAAGCGAGATGCCGGGGCCCGTCGCGGTGGAATCGAGGTTGATCTCGCCGTCCGTTCGCGCAGACACGAGCTTCGTGAGGATGCCGATCACGGTCTGGTCGCCGGTGACCGCCGTCCGCGCTTGCAGGGTGAATCCCGGTCCTTCGACCGCTGCCGCGTCGCGGGGGAGAGGAACCGGCCACGGGAAGGCGGCGGCGTCACGGGGCTGCGTCCCGGTCATGTAAAGAGTCCTAACAAATAGCGTTGAGTCACTCTACCAACCGCTCGGTCGCGGATCGAGGGCGTAGCGCGATCCGCTATGCTCGGGGTGTCGCGACTGGCGTTGAGGTGGATGACCACCGGGGAGCGACCGACACGGTACTCGACCGCACGCCTGGGTCGAGACGGAACCCCACCCGAAGCCGTCGTCCCCGCCCCGCAGCACAAGGAGCACACGCCATGAGCGACTCGTTCTTCCCCGCCCCACTCGCCGAAGTCGATCCCGAGATCGCTCAGGTCCTCGATCGGGAGCTCGCTCGTCAGCAGAGCTACCTCGAGATGATCGCCTCCGAGAACTTCGTTCCCGTTTCGGTGCTGCAGTCGCAGGGCTCGGTGCTCACGAACAAGTACGCCGAGGGCTACCCGGGCAAGCGCTACTACGGCGGTTGCGAAGAGGTCGACGTGGCCGAAGAGCTTGCGATCGCGCGCGCGAAGGACCTGTTCGGTGCCGCGTACGCGAACGTGCAGCCCCACTCGGGCGCGACAGCCAATGCCGCGGTCCTGCACGCCATCGCCCGCCCCGGTGACACGATCTTGGGTCTATCTCTCGATCACGGCGGGCACCTCACGCACGGCATGAAGGCGAACTTCTCTGGGCGTCTGTACGACATCGTCGCCTACGGCGTCGACCCCGAGACGAGCCTGATCGACATGGACGAGGTGCGCCGCCTCGCACTCGAACACCGTCCCCAGGTCATCATCGCGGGGTGGTCTGCGTACCCACGCCAGCTGGACTTCGCGCGCTTCCGCGAGATCGCCGACGAGGTCGACGCGCTGTTGTGGGTCGACATGGCTCACTTCGCCGGGCTCGTGGCCGGCGGCGTGCACCCCTCACCCATGCCGCACGCGCACGTGGTGTCATCCACCGTGCACAAGACCATCGGCGGGCCCCGCTCGGGATTCATCCTGACCAACGACGAAGCGATCGCGAAGAAGATCAACTCGGCGGTCTTCCCGGGGCAGCAGGGCGGCCCCCTCATGCACGTGATCGCGGCGAAGGCGACGGCCTTCAAGCTGGCTGCGACCCCGGAGTTCCGGGAGCGGCAGCAGCGCACGATCCGCGGTGCGAAGATCCTCGCCGACCGGCTCGCCCAGCGCGATGTCGCAGATGCCGGCATCGCCGTCCGATCCGGTGGCACCGACGTGCACCTCGTGCTGGTCGACCTGCGAAACGCGGCGATCGATGGGAAGCAGGCGGAGGATCTGCTGCACGAGATCCAGATCACCGTCAATCGCAACGCCGTCCCCAATGACCCGCGCCCGCCGATGGTCACCTCCGGTCTTCGGATCGGGACGCCGGCGCTTGCCACTCGCGGTTTCGGGGACGCCGAGTTCGCCGAGGTTGCCGACATCATCGCGCTCGCGTTGCTGCCGAACCCCGATATCGATGCCCTGCGTGCGCGCGTCGCGACGCTGACCGAAGCCTTCCCGCTCTACCCGGGGCTGTCGCAGTAAGGACGGCGTGCACGGGCCCGTGGCCAACGGTGGGCGGGGCTTCGGCAGCCGGCTCTGGCTGACGGGACCCGGCATCCGTAGAATACCTATGGACGTAGTTATCCGTCCCGGGACGCGGATGTCGCGGGATGACGACAGGAGACGCGAATGACTGCACAACTGCTCGATGGCACCGCGACAGCCGCCGCGATCAAGGGGGAGCTGCGTGACCGCGTCGCTGCCCTCGCGGAGCGGGGCATCGTGCCGGGCCTGGGTACTCTGCTCGTCGGCGATGACGGCGCCTCGCGCTCCTACGTCACCGGCAAGCACCGCGACTGCGCGGAGGTCGGTGTCGCATCGATCGCTGTCGAGCTGCCCGCGACGGCGACGCAGGACGAGATCGCGGATGCTGTCCGTGCGCTCAACGCGGACCCGGCCGTCACCGGCTTCATCGTGCAGTTGCCACTGCCCAAGGGCATCGATGAGAACGCGATCCTGGAACTGATCGACCCGGACAAGGATGCCGACGGCCTGCATCCGACGAACCTCGGCCGGCTCGTGCTGGGCGTCGACCCCGCCACCGCGGTTCCGGCGCCGCTGCCGTGCACGCCCGCCGGGATCATCGAGCTCCTCACCCGTCATGGGGTTCAAATAGCGGGAAAGCACGTCACTGTCATCGGCCGCGGTATCACCGTCGGTCGCCCGCTCGGTCTTCTGTTGACTCGCAAGGGCACTGACGCGACAGTGACCCTCACCCACTCGCGCACCCCCGACCTCGAGGCTCAGGTTCGACGGGCCGACATCGTGGTCGCCGCCGTCGGGCAGCCGCACCTGGTTAAGCCCGAGTGGATCGCGCCCGGCGCTGCCGTGCTGGATGTCGGCGTGACCCGGGTCGGGACCACCGAATCCGGGCGCGCGAAACTTGCCGGAGATGTCGATCCCGCCGTGGCGGAGGTCGCCGGTTGGCTCTCGCCCAACCCTGGGGGCGTCGGACCGATGACCCGCGCGATGCTCGTCGCGAACGTCGTCGAGACCGCCGAGCGTCTGGCGAGCTGACCGGGCGGTTAGCGACCATGGCAGAGGCTGATCCGAGCGACGCGCGGGCGTCGATTCCGCTCGAGCAGTGGCTGGACCGCCTCGGCGAGGCGACGGGCGCTCCCGGCGGTGGTTCTGCGAGCGCGGTGATGCTCGCCCTCGCGGCCGGCCTGCTGCGCATGGTTGCCGAATACACTCCCGGCAGCGACGAGGCGAAAGCTTCGGGTCGGCGACTCCTGGTCCTTCGAACGCGTGCGCTGCACGCATCGGATGCCGACAGTGAGGCATCCGTCGCGCTGGGCGCGGCCCTCGCTCTTCCAACCGAGGATCCCGCTCGCGAATCCCGTCTGCTCCGCGCCGCGGTGGACGGTGCGCGTTCGTCCGTGGAGGTGGGCGAGGTGGGTATCGCCCTCGTCGCCGAGCTCGACGTGCTGGGCCGGGTGGGCAATCACCACCTGGATGCCGACCTTGCCGTTGCTCGCGAGGCGCTGCGAGCGGGACTCGGAGGGGCGCTTGTGAACCTGCGTGCGAACCTCGATCTCGTCGCCGCCCACTCGGCTGGATCCGGAGAGGCGGAATCGACGTCCGAGGGCGAGTTGCGACGAGCCGAGCGACGCATCACGCACGCGCGGGGGTCACTGGCGGAGCTGCCCTAAAACGCCGTCGTGACAAGCGTCACGCCCTCGTCGCTGCGCTCTGGCACAATGTCGCCGTGACTTCTCGACCGCGTGCGCGCTCCCGTGCCCGCAGCATCGGCGTGATCGGGGGAGTTCTCGCGATCGCGCTGCTCTACGTCGTCGTCATCGTCCTGTACGCGGCCGGGGGTCGGATCGAGCATGCCGAAGCCTCCAGCGGTGGCGAGGGTGTGCCGCTGGAGTTGACGTTGACACCGGTCGACATCGATGGGGCGGCGAGCACCATGTCGGTGCGCATCAACCCCACCGATCTGGGATCGTACTCATCCGACGACTTCTCGATGGACGAAGCTGTGCACGTGCTCGTCACGGGAACCAATGGGGCGCGCACGATCGAATATGGCGCCGACGAGGTCGTCGGCGCCGAAACGGTTGCACTGACGCTCGACGGGTTCATCGAGCAGTGGCCATTCGACCGTTACACCGCCGAGACCCTGATCGCGCCGATGCGCGTTGATGCCGACGGTCAGGGGGTACCGATTCCCTACGTCCTGACGGCAGACGGTCGTGTCCCGGGATGGAACGTCGTTGCGGAGGCGGTGTCGACTGTGTCGGTGGTCACCGAGGACGGCACGATCACGCTCCTCGGGGTCCAGTTCACGATCACGCGGGCGGCATCGACTGTCGCATTCGGACTGGTGCTGTTGACGCTGATGGTGATCGCGCCAGTTCTGGTGCTGACAGCTGCCATCACGGTGTATCGCGGCAGGCGAAAGATCGAGGTGACGATGCTCGGGTGGATCGGGGCGATGCTTTTCGCCACGATTCCGCTGCGAAACTTCTTTCCCGGGTCACCACCCATCGGATCCTGGGTGGACTATCTGATCGTGCTGTGGGTCATCGCGGCGCTCATCGCCGGGCTCGTGATCTTCGTCTTCGCGTGGCTGCGCAACGGTCCGGATGGCGTGGCTGCCGCCCAATCCGCGGGCGATGCCGACGCGCAGGGTGACGCATCCGATGCTGATGCGGGTTCAGACGGCGGCGCCGGCGGAGGCGAGTGAGCTACGGCCGGCGTCGGGCAGAGTCCCAGAGGCGACCGGTCTGCGCCTCGAGCCGGTCGTCGATCGCGTCATAGATGAGCCACGCGATGGCCAGCAGCACTGGGGGCGTGATCCACCCCCAGAAAAAGCCCGCGACATCGACGCCGGACAGCACCACGACGAGCATCCAGACGATCGCGGCGACGACGAGCACGACGCCCGCCTGAACGAGTTTCGTGCCAGCCCGGGTGAGGTCACGGCTCGACCGCTCGGCGCGTCCTCCCAGCCAGCGTCGCAAGGCAGGCTTGACCCAGATCGTCGCCAGCGCGAGCACCACTGCCGCCCACAGCACCGACCAGCCGACCGAGACCTGCGGCATGATCAGTCCGATCAGCAGCAGGACGGCGACGTCGAAGACGTAAAGCGTCACGAATCGGATCAGCCAGGCGCGCACGGATCCACCCTCCCACAGATGCCGTCGTGTCGCCGTGCGCGGAGCGACGCTGTTAGTGGCCCCGCGGTCCCGACCATCCATGGCGGTGGAGGGCGCTTCGAACCACCGACGTCGCGCTCCCGTCTCGAATGCGTCGTGAGGTGAGGCGAACGACCTCCCACCCCTGCGCCGCCAGTGCCGCCGTTCTGTCGATGTCGCGATTCCACTGCGCGCGATCTGTCCGGTGGTGATCGCCTTCGACTTCGACGATCAGGTCGAACGCTCGGTGCATGCCGTCGACAATGGCTATCAGCGCTCCGTCTGCACCGCGGACCTCGACATCCAGATCCATGTGGGGCAGTCGCGCGGCCTCGGCATCCAGCCGATATTCCGTCTCGAGCCGGGAGGCACTACCGACGCGCACCGACGTCAGGGCACGAACGAGCGCTTTGCGATGCCGCCTCCCTGGCGCGAGTGCTGCTGCCTCCAGCTGTGCGGGCGTGGCCAGTCGCGCGTTCGGCATCGCGCGACCTCGATGGTCGCGAGGAACGCGCACGAAGTGATCCCCCATGATCACGAGCCACCGTTCCGAAAGCTCCCCGCCGACCATCGCCCAAGTCGACGCAGGAGTCGTCACGCGCAAGCCTCCGACATCCATCACGTGCGCAAGGTGCTCGCGCGTCTGAAAGCCGGCCACGCCTCGGGCTCGCGCTGCCCGATGCGGGTGCACCGTGCCAACCGACAGGTCCGCGTCAGGGTCGAAGCCGTCGGGCAGCGGGCACCCGAGAAGCGCCGCTGCCGTCATCCCCGTGAAGAACCCTCGCCGGCTCATCACACGACTGTATGCGCGGGCCCGCTCGAGTACCCGGGCGCGAACGCGAGCGTCGATCGCTTGCGGACCCGCGAACGCGGAGCGTGTCGCAGGGTCGGTGAGAATGCGAGTGGCGTGGAACGGCCGCTCGAGATCGGACCCGCGCAGCCGCCCGGCGGTCACACCCATCGCTCGGGCCTCGGCATAGGCGAAGGGGGTGGACAGCGTCGAAGGAAGCGGGGCGTGGCGGCGCGGCATCCGTTCAGCATCCTGGACGAGCCGTGCACGTGGCTGGCCGTTCAGGCAACTCGTGTCATCCCGCGCTGAACTCAGGTGTGGGGAGGAGCCCATGCCGGCCTCTCGAGCATCACTACGTGTTCCTCGCGCGCGGTCCCAGCGGAAAAAGATGGGCTCCCATTGTCGTTTGCAGGGCCTGAGGCGACAGTTTGCGCCCACTTATCGCATCGAGACGACAATCTGCGCCCACTTCTTGGGGGCGAGCCACGGATGCTGCCTCAGGCGTGACGGTCGAGGAAGGCGTACACCTCGGAGTCGTCGACGCCGGGAAAGTTGCCACGGGGGAGCGGCGTGAACATCTGCATGTGCACGCGGGCGCTCGGCCAGGCCTTGCCCTCCCACCGCGACGTGAGCTCCGCGGGTGCTCGGCGGCAGCAGGCTTCGTCGGGGCAGGTGGAGACCGCACGCTTGGTGGTCTCACGGCCGCGGAACCAGCGGGCATCGTCGAACGGAACCCCCACACTGATCGAGAACTCGCCGTCGGCTGTCGTACCGGTCTGCGTGGCGCACCAGAACGTGCCCGCGGGGGTGTCGGTGTATTGGTAGTGCTCGGTCGTGCGGTTCTGCTCCGAGAAGGCGGCACGGGCCGACCACTTGCGGCAGGCGATCTGGCCGTCAACGGCACCGGTGACATCCATCGGCAGGGGGAGGTCGTCGTTCTCGTACACCCGTGAGATGGCACCGGATCCGTCGACGCGCAGGAAGTGCAGACGGATGCCGAGATGCTGCGTCATGAGGTTCGTCATCCGCATCGCCGCAGCCTCGTGCGTGACACCGAACGCATCGCGGAAGTCCTCGACGGCCAGATTGCGTTCCTTCTTCGCCTGCTGCAGGAACGCGACGCCGTTGGTCTCGGGGATGAGGCAACAGGCGGCGAAGTAGTTGATCTCGAGGCGCTGCTGCAGGAAGTCGGCGTACGACGTGGGTCGCTGGTGTCCGAGCAGCCGGTGGGCCATCGCCTGCAGTGCCATCGAGCGCAGCCCGTGGCCGCCCGGGATAGATGCGGGCGGCAGGTAAATGCGGCCGTTCTCGAGATCGGTGACCGATCGCGCCGAGCGCGGAAGGTCGTTGACGTAGAGCAGCTCGAACCCGAGGCGCTCGGCCATGATGCTCACGGTGCGGTGGGTGAGCGCGCCCGAGACGTGACCGGCCGCCGCAAGCTGCTTCTCGGCGAGCTTTTCGATATCGGGCAGGTAGTTGTCACGCTCGCGCATCCGCAGGCGCAGCTCCGTGTTGGCGCGCCGCGCCTCCTCGGGCGTTGCGATCGCTTCTCGCTCGCGGCGATCGAGCTCCCGGTGCAGGCCGAGTATCGACTCGATCGTCTCATCGGGTGTCCCTTTGGTGACCTTCACCGGCGGGATGCCGAGCCTGCGAAACACGGGGCTTGCCTGCGCGCGTTCCAGCTCGATTTCGAGCGCAGCCCGACGATTCGGGGGTTCAGCGGCGAGGAGGTCGGTGACCTCCAGTCCCGTGGCGTGGGCGATCGCCTGCAGCAGCGAGAGTTTCGGCTCGCGCTTGCCGTTTTCGATGAGGCTCAACTGGCTTCCCGCGACCCCGACCTGTGCACCCAACTCGTCCAGCGTCCAGCCCCGAGACACGCGTTCGTGACGGATGCGGTGCCCGAGCGTCACCAGTTCGAGGTTCGTGGGTGCCATTCCTTGATGCTAGCGAAAGAATTTCGTTTCTTACGAGGCTGAGCCGCTTCAAACCGCCCTCCGCGTGCAGGAAAGTGGAGAAAGACCCCCAGTCGACGTCGCACACAGGAGAGACAATGGCCATCGCTGACATTACTCGCCCCACTATCTCGGCGCCCGCGTCGGCATCCGGCCAACTGCCATCCATCTCCGGCCCCGGCATGGACGCGTTGATCGAGTGGGTCGATGAGATCGCTGCGCTCACCAAGCCCGACCGGATCCACTGGGTGACCGGCTCGCGCGCCGAGAATGAGGCGCTGCTGAGGGAGCAGGTCGAGCAGGGCAAGCTCATCAAGCTCAATCCCGAGTGGCGCCCGGGCTCGTACCTTGCCCGCTCGCACCCGAGCGATGTCGCCCGCACCGAGGCGCGCACCTTCATCGCCTCTGAGCGCGAAGAAGACGCCGGCCCGACAAACAACTGGGTCGCGCCCGAAGAGATCCGCGCCACCATCACGCCGCTGTTCGACGGATCGATGCGCGGACGCACGATGTACGTCGTGCCGTTCTCGATGGGAGCCGTCGGCGGCCCGCTGTCGCACATCGGTGTGCAGATCACCGACAGCGCCTACGCCGTCACCTCGATCGGCATCATGACCCGTGTCGGCACCGATGTCCTGCGCGAGATCGCGAACGGGTCGCCGTGGGTGAAGACCGTCCACTCTGTCGGTGCGCCGCTCGCGCCCGGTCAGGATGATGTCGCCTGGCCGTGCAACGACGAGAAGTACATCGTGCACTTCCCCGACACCCTGGAGGTGTGGTCGTACGGTTCCGGGTACGGCGGTAACGCCATCCTCGCGAAGAAGTGCTTCGCGCTGCGCATCGCCTCGGTCATCGGCCGCGACGAGGGATGGATGGCTGAGCACATGCTGCTCATCCGCGTCATCAGCCCCGAGGGCAAGGCCTACCACCTCGCCGCAGCCTTCCCCTCGGCCTGCGGCAAGACGAACCTCGCGATGCTGCGCCCGACGATTCCCGGATGGCGCGTCGAGACACTCGGCGACGACATCGCGTGGCTGCGCCCGGGCGAGGATGGACGCCTCTGGGCCATCAACCCCGAGGCCGGCTTCTTCGGTGTCGCCCCCGGCACCGGCGAGTCCACGAACGTCACGGCTGTCGAAACGCTCTGGGGCAACACGATCTTCACGAACGTGGCACTTCGGCCCGACGGAGATGTGTGGTGGGAGGGACTCACTGACGAGCCGCCGGCAGAACTGATCGACTGGGAGGGAAACCCCTGGACCCCGGCATCCGGGCGACCCGCCGCTCATCCGAACTCGCGGTTCACCGTACGCGCCGACCAGTGCCCGCAGATCGCCGACGACTGGGATGCTCCCGAAGGCGTGCCGATCGACGCGATCCTGTTCGGCGGACGCCGTGCCACGAACGTTCCGCTCGTGGTCGAGGCAACCGACTGGGCGCACGGGGTCTTCCTCGGCTCCACGATCTCGTCCGAGCGCACCGCGGCTGCAGAGGGAACGGTCGGCGAACTGCGTCGCGATCCGTTCGCGATGCTGCCCTTCTGCGGCTACAACATGGCCGACTACTTCGGGCACTGGGTCAAGATGGGCCAGAAGCTGAGGTTCGATCGTGCACCGCGGATCTTCCAGGTCAACTGGTTCCGCAAGGGGGCTGATGGCCGCTTCCTCTGGCCCGGGTTCGGCGACAACTCCCGTGTCATCGAGTGGATCATCCGTCGCGTCGACGGCAAGGTGCCGGCGCTTGACAGCCCTATTGGGCGCCTTCCGCGCATCGAGGACCTCAACCTCGACGGCATCGAGGTTCCGCAGGAGGATCTCGAGGAACTGTTCGCCGTCGACCCGGAGTCGTGGCTGCACGAGGCAGACCTCACCGAGGAGTTCTACGGGGTCTTCGATGGCCGCATCCCCGCCCAGCTGAACGCCGAACTCGCAGCCCTTCGCTACCGCCTCAAGTCCTCCTGACCCGGGCGTCCTCCTCCCGCCCGCATCCGGCGCAACCCGCGCCCCTCGCGAACCCACCCCTTCTTGCGTTACCCCACAGGTTTCAGCCGCAGGAAGGGGTGGGTTCGTCGAGATTGTTGTGGGTTCGGCGGGGCGGGTCAGACCAGGAGTTGGTGGCGGGCGAGGTCGCGGTAGAGCGGCGTGGACTCGACAAGTTCGCCGTGCGTGCCCTGACCGATGACCTCACCGTTCTGCATGACGACGATCAGGTCGCTGTCAACGACCGTCGACAGGCGGTGGGCGATCACGAGGAGGGTCCTGTCGGCCGCGACGGCGTCTATGGCATCCCGCATCCGCTGCTCGTTGAGTCCATCCAGCGACGACGTCGATTCGTCGAGCAGCAGGATGGGGGGAGCGGCCAGCAGGGCACGCGCAATCGCCAGGCGCTGACGCTCGCCGCCCGAGAGCATGACGCCGTTCTCGCCGACCGGGGCCTGAAGGCGCAGCGGACTGCGCTCGAGCACCTCGGTGAGATTCACGGCCTCGAGGACGCGCTCGCAGTCGGCATCCGTCGCCTCGGGGGACGCGAGGCGCAGGTTCTGGGCGATCGTGCCGGCGAGGGTTGGTGCGTCCTGCTCGACGTAGCCCAACTGTGCACGGAGCTCTTCGCGCGGGAGGGTTCGGATGTCTGCGCCGCCGAGCAGGATCGCGCCGCCCGTCGGATCGTAGAACCGCTCGATGAGCGCAAGCGTCGTGCTCTTGCCGGCGCCGGATGGGCCGACGATCGCCACACGCGACCCACGCGGAACCCGGAACGATACGCCGCGCAGCACGTCGCCGGCGTCAGTGGATGCCTCGGCCGGGGCTGCTGACGCATCATCCGTGGCGTCCTCGGTGCCGCTCGGGAGCGCGATCGCCGAGGTGTCGACGTGCGCGCTCTCGAGCACGGCGCGCGCCTCGGTCTCGGCCTTCCGGCGCGCGGCGACGACGGCTTCGGGATAGCGGAACCAGACATCCCGGAACTCGATTGCCGCAATCTGCTCGTCGGCGCCTGCGCCCGCGGCGTGTTGTGGCGAACGAGCGGGGGAGGCTGCGCTGACGGATGCCGCGAGCCGCGCGTCGTCGGCATCCTCGGTCGGCAGATTGAGGATCTCTTGAATGCGACCCAGCGCACCCAGAGCCTGGTTCACCGAGGTGATCGCCCCGAAGAAGCTGCCGAGGGGACCCACGAGCAGGAACAGGAAAAGGATGAAGGTCACAAGACTTGCCACCTCGATCGCTCCGGAGGCTACCCGATAGCCGCCCACCCCCAAGACGACCAGCAGCGAAACCTGAAGGGCGATCCCCGCGACGGGGACGACAAGCGCGGAGACCTTGGCGATGCGGACCCCGACCCCATACGCGTCAGTTGCGACGCCCGTGATCTCTGTGACCTCGCGTTCGGTAGCTCCGGCCGCGCGCACGGTTCGGATCGAACTGACCGCGCGCTCGACCGAGGAGGCCAATTCACCGACCTTCTCTTGCTGCTCGCCGGTCGCGCGACGGATGCGGCCGCTGAGCACCACGACGCCGGTGATGGAGACCCCGATCACGACGACAATGGCCAGCAGCAGCAGGGGATCAATCAGCGCCATCGCGACGAGGGCGCCGATGAAGATGAGGGAGTTGCCCACGGCATCCGCGAGTCCCTGCGTCAGGACCGCATAGAGCAGCGTCGTGTCGGTTCCGACACGGGAAACGAGGTCACCTGTGCGCCGCGCGTCGAATTCGCGGATGGGGAGGTGCAGGATGCGGGCCACGAGCTGTCGCCGGCTGGAGTAGACCACGGCAGTTCCGGTGCGCTGCAGCAGGTAGTGCTGGAACCCGGAGATGACCGAGGCTGCCACCACGAGCGCAATGATTCCCCACACCAACAGCCCGAGGCCGCCGCCAGCCTCGACTTGCGCAATCACCTGCCCGACCAGCAGCGGCTGGGCGAGGGTCGCGACGGCCCCGATGATACTCAGGATGGCGACGACGATCAGCACGGTGCGGTGCTCGAGGAGGAACGGCACCAGCTGGCGGAACGTCGCGCGTGGGCCTTCCTCGGGGGTGCGGCGCCCACGACGGGCGGGACGCGTATCAGCGCGCGACATCGAGACCTCGATTCGGGGAGGGGGTTATGTACGACGGTACTCCGCGCTCGTAGGCCCCGGCCGCGCCAGAGATGCCTCGGGTGAGGATCTGCCCCAGACCACCACAACCTCGGTGCCCGGCTCCGCGGCATCCGGAACGAGGCTCGCCAATGACGCGAATACCTGCTCGTTCGTGATGTACCCGGCATCATGCGAGATCCCCACATCGTGCCCGTCGATCAGAACACGGTCGACCTGGTAGAGCCCGTAGCGGGCCTTCGGGAAGTCGATGTACTTCGCCGGCAACCCCGGCTCGAGCAGGGATCGCTGTGCAGCTGCGACATCGTCCGGGTTCCAGATCAGCGTCACCTTGACCCGTGTGGGCTCCTGCGCGATGCGCTCGAGTGCCTCCCGGCCGAGGAAGTCGTGATCGAACGCCACACTGCGGCCGTAACCGAGGTCGTAGGGCGTGACGTAGTAGTCCTCGATCCGCTCGGAGGTGAGGCTTCCGGCCAGAGACCCGGCGCTGGTTGCGGGAAGCCAGTCGAGGTACCGTTCCGCGTGGGCCCCGGTGAAGATGGCAGGCAGGGGAGAGGGAACCCACGCGGATTCGAGATTCGCCGAGGAGTACGCCTTGGATCCGACCCGCACGAGCCCGAGCGGCTCTCCTTCGCGCAGCAGCGCGTCCCGGACGCGCTCGCCCTCTTCCCACGGGCCGAACAGCTCGAAGCCGGGCTGACCGGCCATTCCGTGACGCAGTGAGCGCACCGTGATGCCGTCGATCGTGAATGTCGCCATGTGGAAGAAGCGGGTCGGCGGCACGGGGGCGCCGGTGACCCTCTCCATGAGTTCAAGTGCGTTCGGTCCCTGCAGCTCATACCGGTACAGGGTGGGGTTTCCGGCGCGCACGATCGAGTTGCCGTCGCGCTCGAAGGTGACGTCGTAGTCGCCGGTCTCGCCGTGGAACTGCACCCAATCGATCACCATCTGATGGCCGACGAGGTCGAACTCTTCGTCGGCGAGATAGAACAGGATCGCATCGCCGATCAGATACCCCTCGTCATTGACCGCGATGAACTGTTTCGCGTTGTCAACCTGGAATCGCGCAAAGCTGTTGACGCCGAGATCGCTCAGCAGGTGCAGGGCATCGCGGCCGCGGATGAACAGGTCGGTCATGTGGTGGGACTGGTCAAGAAGCGCCACTGTCTTCTGCCAGGACTGCTGCTCCGACCTCCAGTTGCTGAACTCCGCCGTCACGGGGAAGATCGTGGGTCGCGCCTGGGCGTTGCGCAGAAGCTGCACGGGGCTTCCCGCTCGGGCGATCGCGGCGGCCAGCGACTCGGTCATGTGAACTCCTTCGTTCTCGGGGCTCGACGCGGTGCGTGCCGGCCCGAGGAGACGCTATCCCAAGCAGGACTGAATCAAATAGCATTTTCTAATGAGCGCTGCTAATAGCTCTGTGAGCGGTCCTCATATTGACTCGATCGAGGTGCACGCATGCTCACTGACCTGAACCTCACCCGGGTGTTCGTCGCGATCTACGAGGCGGGCAGCCTCACAGCGGCGGGCCGCCGGCTGTTCGTGACGCAGTCGGCCATCAGTCAGTCCCTGGCGCGGCTGCGGCGGGAACTCGGCGATCCGCTGTTCGAGCGAACGGCTCAGGGGATGCGGCCCACAGCGCTTGCCGACGCGATCTATCCCGAGCTCCACGAGGGCATGTCAGTGATCGATCGAACCATTGCGGCGGTGACCGGCTTCGACCCTCTGACCTCCGAGCGCACCTTCCGCATCGCGCTCTCGGAACTCGGTGAGATCGGCTGGCTCCCGGCGATCGGCGACGCGATGGCGCTCGGAGCGCCGCGCGCGCGCCTTGCCGTCACAGCG
>MDTD01002870.1_pt1 | contig 16263 bp, 15 predicted proteins | sample 811221 | NCBI WGS metagenome assembly MDTD01 (sample SAMN05326646, study PRJNA326480) | marine metagenome | isolation source: seawater | place: Pacific Ocean: South West | collected 2011 | reverse complement strand
GATAAAAACAAAAATAGAGTCCCTTGAAAATTTTTATTTTGCTGAGGAATATCATCAAGATTACCTTAAAAAAAATCCAAATGGATATTGTCCTGATCTTTCAACTGGAATTGTTTTCAATAAAGAAAGTACTAATATCCTTGATAACAGTAATTTAGCAAAGGGTAAACAAATCTTAGTTTTAGATTCTAAAAGCTATTGCCCATATTGCGAGAAATTAAAGAATAATGTTACTAATGACTACAATGGAAGCATACCATTAAGCTATAGAACATCTGATCAACTGCATGGACTAGTACTTAAATCACCTAGTTGGGCTACACCCTCAGTATTATTTCTTGAGGATGGTAAAGAGGTGTTTGGATATCAGGGTTATATAAATTCAAAGGATTTTTATAAGCTACTAGGAAAATTTAAGCTTGGCGATACTGAAGCCTATGAAGTTGCTTTTAATGAAGGAACGGATGCAAGATTTTGTAAAGAATATCAAATTTTTAAGAATACGCCTGATGGTATTTTTGTTGATAAGCTTAGTGGAGCACCTCTTTTTGATACCAAGGATAGATTTGTATCTAGGTCTGGATGGCTATCATTTACAAGTCCGGTAGAAGGATCTGTTTACGAACTTCCAGACAATAGTTACGGCATGAGAAGAACTGAGATACGGTCTGTATCTTCTGATATCCATTTGGGACATGTTTTTGACGATGGACCTAATGGAATGCCCAGATATTGTATTAATGCTACAGTTTTAGAGTTTCAGCCTAGAGTTGAGAGTTCTTAGTTAATAGCTGATTCCATATCCATACTCATATGACGGATTATCAGTATCGTCGGGTAAATCTTCTTTTTGTTTTTTTACTTCTTCCATCGAAGAGGGTATTTCAAATGGCAATTTGCCACTTGGATTAAAGTTGCCATATATGGCTTCAAAAATAACTTCATCCAGCACACCAAATGTCCCAATTAAGCCTGATGCTAGATTTTTAATTTCTTGAAGTATTGCAGGTCTATTTAGGTCGACTACTACAATAAGATTATTATTTTTGGAATATTTTTTTATTTTTGATGTGATTTCATGATCAAAATTTAAGTCTCCATTTGGAAAGAGGGTACTCAAAAAATTATCAAAAATTCTATTAAGGCCTGATTCTTGATTACCATTAAAAACAGTATGTATATACATAATTATAATATCTGCTTTTTCAGGATCATTTACCACATTGCCAAAACTTGAAGCAATTCGTTTATCAAGACCATCAACAAAAACACTTTGTTCATTTTTCAATGGCAAGATTCCATCGTTTTCTAATAACACAATTGATTTACGCTGAGCATCTAACCCAAATGCAATATTTTTATCAGTTGCCACACGTTCTTTAATCAATTTTTCATCAACATATGGATTATCAAATAAACCTAACTCAAATTTATTAATTAATATTCTTCTGACAGAATTATTAATTCTTTCTATAGATATTTCATTGTCATTTATAAGATTAATAATATGCTCAGGATCATCTTCGCCTCCATATTGGTCAATGCCAGCTAAAAGAGATTTTTTATATCTTTCTCTAATTGACAAATTATCGACACCCCAATGTCTTCCACTTATTATCCCCCAGTCAGAACAAACGACTCCATCAAACCCAAGTTCTTCTCTCAATAAATCAGATAATATGTATTTGTTATATCCCATTGCTACATCTTCGTTTGTTATACCAATTGGAATGCCATAATAGGGCATTATCACTTTCAAATTATTTTGTATAGCATCTTTGAAGGGTAAAAGATGATAATCAAAATTATTACCTGGATAATTTTGATTTCTACCACTATATAAATGAGGATCTAGGCCATTTTCTTGTGGACCGCCACCAGGAAAATGCTTAACCATAGTGTGAACGCTTTTTGCAGATATATTTTTTCCTTGGAAGCCATCCATGTAAGCTAATGTCATTTTAGAAGATAATTCCGCATTTGATCCAAAAGTGCCAAAGTTTCGAGCCCATCTTGGTTCTGTTGCCAAATCTGACATTGGATGGAGTGCGGTTCTAATTCCAGTTGCTAAATACTCATCTCTTGCTATTTCAGCAAAATTTTGAATTATTGATGGATCATTTGTCGCTGCAAAACCTAATTGAGATGGCCATTTTGAGTAACCATCTACAGAAAATGAAGCAACACCTCCACCTTTAGGAACCTCATGAATTGGGTCAGAGCTTATGGTTATAGGAATACCAAGTCGAGTTTTTGATGCAATCTGTTGAAAGTAATTTATTTTTTTTGCCAATTCGCTAGGGCTAGGATTACCATACAAATTAAAGTGAGTGATATTGTCAAAAACTATCTTCGCCTCAGTAAGTTTATTTCCTCTTATGACAATTTCATAAATCATCATCAATAAATCTGGATTCAAAGTAAATGGAGGATGAAACATTTGCCCAACTTTTTCTTCAATTGTCATTCTTGCTAGTAAGTCATTAACTCTAATTTCAGAAGAGAGTCTGTGGTCCTCATATGCATCTAATAAATTATTTTTATTTAAATCTCTAAAGGTAAGACCATCACTTTTTAATAAAGTCACTTCATCAACAAGAGATTTATTTACTTTATTTTTTTGAATTGGTTTATATAAATTGATTGATGCAAATATAGAAGCTAAAAAAATAAACAAAAGCAGACTGAAGAGAATTTTTTTTAAGAGAGAGAATTCTCTTTTCAAAGTTTCTATCCTAAATTATTCGTCTGAGAAGAAACCGTTTATTCTTTCATAAGAATCAATAAATTCTTCTTTAAAATTTTGTACAGTTTGACCAGCAGTTATAGTTTCATTAACTAATCCAATACCTTGTCCCACCCAGTATGTTTCTAGTTGCTTTGCGCCTTCATGACCGATCGCAGCTTGATCTGCAACTTTCTTTAAGGCAGGTTCACTCACCATTGTTTGAAGTGGCATCGGTAGCGGTTCTGGAGCATCTTTTCCCTCCCAAGCTTCAACCCATGGTGAGGATAATTGTCTTGAGTGTTTTCCAGTTCTGCTTTTAGATCGTACGGTATGACTTGAAGATGCTGCTACCATTTTTTCTTTTATATTATCAGATGTTTCTGCCTCCATTGTGGGCAAGAAAACAGATGCACACCAAACTCCATCCGCTCCCATTGCCATAACGCCGGCCATTTGTTCGCCAGTACAAATTCCTCCAGCTGCAAGAATGGGTACATCGCCGTATTCTTTCAAAGCTCTTCTGACCTCAGGAACTAAAACCATTGTAGAAACGCTTCCGCAATGACCTCCACCTTCGGTACCTGATACTACAATAATATCTACACCTGCTTCTGCTTGCTTAACTGCATGTTGCTTTGCTCCAACTAATGCTGCGACTGGAACATTATGCTCTTTACCCATATCTAACATCCATTTTGGAGGAACACCTAAAGCATTTGCAACTAAACTTATTGGATGAGCAAATGCAACCTCAAGGACTTCTTTTGCTCCATCCAATCCCGCACCCAGGACTCCATTAGAGTTTGCTTCTAAACTTTTTGAATTTTCATTATCCCTTAAATCAGAGCCGTCTAAATCATGTTGTTCAAGAACATCAGCACGAAACTCTCTATGTTCTTGAGGAATCATTGCCCTTAAATCATCAGTGGAAAGATTTTCTCCTTTTCCAACATAAGAATTTGGGACCAGAACATCAACTCCATAGGGTTTTCCATCAATATGTTCATCAATCCAATTAAGCTCTATCTCAAGTTTTTCTGGTGTTAATCCTACCGCTCCTAAGACACCCATACCTCCAGCTTTTGAAACTGCAACAACTACATCCCTGCAATGACTAAAAGCAACTAAAGGAAATTCAATTCCAAGTAAATCGCAAATTTGTGATTTCATTTTTACTCCTCAATTCTTCCTATATAGTTTATATTACTAAATATTAATTGAGAATAAATAACGAAATGAATAAATTCACTGTTCCAGACATTTGTGACGAATTCGAAGACAAGATTCAAATAGGCGATCTTTTTTTGAACTCTTATGGTAGAAATAAAAAATTTTTTGGAGAGGTTCAAACTGCTAGATGTGAGCATTCGAATAAAGTTGTAAAAGAATTAGTTTCAAAAAATGGTTCTAATAAAGTTCTTTTTATACAACATACTGGCAAAGAAAAATGCTCAATGGTTGGAGATCAAATTGCACAAACAGCCGCAGAAAATGGCTGGGAAGGTATTATTACAAACGGATATATAAGAGATATTGAAGTGATAAAAGACATACCTATTGGAGTATATGCGAAAAATACATATCCAAAGAAGACAGATAAATCTATTGGTGTTGGCGAAGTTGGAGTTGCACTTGATTTTGAAACCATGATTATTAAAGAGGGCGCATGGATATATGTGGACTCTAATGGCTGGGTAATAAGTGAAAAGAAGCTAGAAATTTAACTCATCAATTTTTGTATCTTTTACATCCCATATTTCTTCAATCCACTCTTTAAATTCTTCTCTGTAAAAATGATCACTACTATAATTTCTGTTTTTAAGATTTTCAGGAATTTTATGGCTCTTAATAAATACTTTAACATCTTTCATTTCGCCATTTAAAAAAGACCATGCTCCTCTTTTTTTAGATTTATATACAACAGTAAAATCAATCAAGGTATCAATTTTTGGCATTGCTGAAAGAGCGGTAGCCATTCCACCTATTTTTGGCTGAAGAAGATTTTTGTATTTAGAGTTTTGAGTCTTATGTTTTTCAGGCGTAAGTCTTGTACCCTCAGCATAGCTAAATATTGTTGATGGCGCTCTTAAAAATCTTTTGCATGATTTAAGTGTGTTTTCATAATCTTTTGTTCTTAAAGAGGGATCCTTTTCTATTGCTTTTTTTGAATGTCTATTAACAAATGGCATATTTAAAGTTTTATTAGCAAGAAATACAAATGGTATCCACCATAATTCTTTCTTCATAAAAAATTTTAATAACGGTATCTTTTTATTTGCCACTGTTAACAATACAAATATGTCAGCCCAAGATTGATGATTAGACATCGCCATGTACCATTTATTCATATCATATGTTTCATTACTGATAACTTGGATATTGTTGCCATGCATAAGCAGCATAATTAATTTAAGCCCATAGACAGTAAGGTCGCCAATTTCATTAGATATTTTGGCTAAAAATAGCTTAAAAGATTTTAAAGGTATTACAGCTCTAGGAATATTTATAATAGCTAAAGTGCCAAAGCCAATTATTAATTCTATAAGAATTAAAAAGAAAGTAATTAAACCAACCAAACTTGATTTAAAAAATTTCATATTTTTAAATCTATCTCCTAAAAACCACTTAAATTTGCATATCGTTCAGTATGAAACTTAGCGCTACCAAATATCTGTTCAGCCACCCTAGCTCTCTTTAAAAAGAAACCGATATCATATTCATCGGTAACTCCAATTCCACCATGCATTTGGATAGCCTCATTTGAAACTAGATGAAGTGTTTCACCTGCTATTGTTTTTGCTAGACTTGAAAGTCTTTGAACATCATTTGATCTCTCATCAGCAGCTCTCATTGCTGCAATAACTGAGGATTTTGTCAGTTCAATTTCACAAAACATCTCTGCTGCTCTATGCTGCAAAGCTTGAAACGATCCAATTAGTACTCCAAATTGCTTTCTTTGTTTTAGATAATCTAACGTTGTTTCAAAGGCAGCTTCAGAATTACCTAGCATTTCAGCTGACATAGCTATTCTTCCGATATCAAGAACATCATCTATTGCCTCACCACCAGCTTCAATATCACCCAAAATATTGTTTGACGAAATTTTTACCTCATCGAAAATTATATTTGCATAATTTCTAGAGTCAGCCATATCTAACTTAATTCTATCAATGTTGTCATTATTTGAATCAACAAGAAAAAGAGTTAAACCAGTTGAATCTCCTTTTTCACCTGATGTTCTTGCAAGAACTATTAATAAGTCTGAGCTTGTTCCATCAATAACAAAGATTTTCTTACCGGATAAAATAAATTCATCACCACTTTTTTTAGCTTTTAGTACAGTGTCATTTGGGTTGTGATGACTAGATTCATCAATTGCAACAGATGTCGTTAATTCACCACTTGCTATTAAAGGGAGATATTTTTCTTTTTGTTCTTTTGTTCCGTAATTATTTATTGCATATGCTCCAAGAACTCCTGAAGCAAATAATGGTGAAGGTGTTAAAGTTTTTGCGCATTCTTGCAGAACAACACAAATACCCGATAGGCCAAAATTAGAACCACCAAACTCTTCAGGAATCATAATTCCTGGCCAGCCCAATTTTGACATTTCATTCCACATATCTTTATCCCACAGCATTGGATCTGAATTATCTCTTAATGACCTGAAATGAGTTATAGGTGACCTTTCTTCAGCAAAATTCTTTGCAGTATCTTTGAGAAATTGTTCTTCTTCAGTAAGTATTAATTTCATAATATTTTACTGACTTGGCAAACCAAGAACCCTCTTTGATATAACATTTAATTGGACTTCAGATGTCCCGCCTTCAAGAGAATTTCCCTTTGTTCTCAGCCAAGCTCTTGTGAGATTTTTATCATCATCTTCAAATTCATCTCCATCCCATGCGACACCATTTATTCCTGATGCGGCTACCATAAGTTCGTGACGTTTTTTGTTATGTTCTGTTCCATAAAGCTTAAACATCGAAGCTGTTGCACTAGCTTTACCACCTTCGTCACCGGCTCTTTTGAGAGTTAGACCAAAAGCATGCTCTTTTATTTTATGAGAAGATATTTCTGATCTATAAAAATTATTTTTAATTTTTCCATTCTCTTCTCCAAGGTGCTTTTTCGCTATTGAAACGACATCTCTTTTACTCCCCATTCCGGCAGCAAGACCAAAATTAGAGATAAATGCTCTTTCATGTTGTAAAAGTTTTTTAGCAATTGTCCAACCTGCATTCAATTCACCAATTAAATTCACTTTAGGCACTTCAACATTATCAAAAAATGTTTCACAAAATGGTGATTTACCTGATATGAGCGTAATAGGTTTTGTAGATACTCCTTTAGTAGCCATATCTATCAATAAAAAACTAATTCCATCATGTTTTGGTTCTTTTGGCCCTGTTCTGACTAATGCAAATATCCAATCTGCTTTATCTGCATATGAAGTCCAAACTTTTTGACCATTAACAAGAAAGTTTTCACCAATATCTTCTGCCTTTGTTGATAAACTGGCAAGATCAGATCCAGATCCGGGTTCTGAATAACCCTGACACCACCTAATCTCACCTTTAATAATTTTAGGTATATGCAATTTCTTTTGTTCTTCAGTTCCATATTCTAAAAGAACAGGTGCAAGCATCCATATACCAAAGCTTAGTAATGGCTGTTTTGCACCAATAAAAAACATTTCTTCGTTAAGTATTTTAACTTCATCTTTTGTCAGACCACCGCCACCATATTCTTTTGATACAGTAGGCATTGTCCATCCTTTTTCACCCATTCTTTGAAGCCAGATCTTGCTTTCAGGATTTTTATATTCAGCATTTCTTCCACCCCAGACTTCATCAACTGGTATTTTAGGATCAGCACCATTTCGCATTGAAGGCGGGCAGTTTTCATCAAGCCATTTTCTTGTCTCTTCTCTAAATTTTTCTAAATTAGCCATAGTTTTGATAGTTTTTAAAAGTGTAAGTGAATTATTATATTCACAATTCTAATATTTTCGAGTTTTTGATAACAATAAAAATCACGACCTATTTAAAAAATATACTAATTCAGAGGATATAATCTCGATTATGTTTAAGAATATTGGTATATATGTAAGACAAGACTCTAATCATGGCGTCGATTTCGATGTTATGAACGATATGATTACTTTCTTATCCAGCAAAGATATTCACCTTTTTATTGATGAGTCCTCAGATTATGAAAATAGTCATACTAATTCAGTAAACCATGATGATTTTGTAAAAACTGTTGATTTAATTATTGTTTTTGGAGGAGATGGCACATTACTCAATTCAGCCAGAAAATATTTAGACTATGAAATACCTATTCTTGGAATAAATATGGGTAGGGTTGGGTTTCTTACAGATATTAAGGTAGATAATTTTGAAAACTCATTAAGCGATATCTTAGATGGCAATTATGTTATAGAAGAACGAAATCTTGTTTCAGCAAAGTTTAATGAAACACATCTTTATGGATTAAATGAAGTTGTAATTCATTCAGGTTCCTATGCTCAGTTGATGAGATATCAATTAAGCGTTAACAACAAAATAGTATATGAACAAAGGTCGGATGGTCTGATAGTTGCAACTCCAACAGGATCCACTGCATATGCTTTGTCGGCTGGAGGTCCAATCATTCATCCAAGTTTAGATGTATGGACAATTTTGCCAATGCTTCCACAAAGTCTTTCATCAAGACCTTTTATTATTTCTTCTGAAGAAAAGGTAACAATACATTTATTCGATGGCCCAAATGAACAAGCAAAGATATGCGCGGACGGTCAGAATGATATAAATTTATCATTTAATACTGAAATATCTATTTCTAAGATGAAAAAAACGCTTAAACTTGTCCATCCTAAAGATAATGATTTTTTTGAAGCTTGTAGAGAGAAGCTTGGTTGGAGTCTAAATATTTCAAAATCATAAGTTGAAAAAGATTAATAATTTTCATATTCCTATTATCATAGCCTCTGTTTTAATAGCACTTTTATCAAATTTTGGCTCTGTAATAATCTTCATTGAACCATTTACCTTCACTCAAATAAATATTACTAATTTAGGTTATTTTGCTGCTCTTTCATTTGACCAAACATTTATTGAGAACAATCAGTGGTGGAGATTAGTTTCACCAATGTTTTTACATTTTTCATTTGCCCATCTAGCATTTAATTGTTTGTGGATATATATTCTTGGTGAAAAAATTGAAAGGATTGACGGAAGTTTAACTTTTGTAACGATCGTAATATTTACAGCAGTATCAAGCAATTCACTTCAATATTTTTGGAATGGATCAAGTCTTTTTGGAGGTTTATCAGGAGTTATATATGGCTTAATAGGTTTTTGTATGATTATCGAGATGGATTCATCTAAAGATATATATGATATACCTCCAGGGTTGTATCTGTTTATGATTATTTGGATGATATTAGGCTTTGTGGGTGTTTTAGAACTATTTGGTTTTGGTTCGGTTGCAAATTTCGCTCATCTAGGTGGTTTAGTGTCAGGTATAATATTCGCTATGATGCTAAAAACTATTAATTTAATCTGGAAAAATGAATGATTAAAAAAGCAGTTTTACCAGTGGCTGGTCTAGGAACAAGATTCCTGCCGGCGTCAAAAGCTACCCCAAAAGAAATGCTGCCAATAATTGACAAGCCTTTAGTGCAATATGCAGTAGAGGAAGCAGTAGAAATTGGAGTAGAGGAAATTATATTTATAACCAGCAATGAAAAGCATTCAATTGAGAAACATTTTCAAGAAAACATTGATATGGCAAATAGATTAATTAAATCTGGGAAAGAAGATTACCTTGAAAAGCTAAATCCTAAAGTTTTTGCAGATATAAAATTTCATTATGTAAATCAAAAAAATCAAAATGGTTTGGGAGATGCAGTTCTTCATGCTAAAGAGTTAGTTGGAGACGACTCATTTGCTGTTCTTCTTCCTGATGATTTATTTTTTTCTGATAAATCGTGTTTAAGTCAATTAATTGATACTTATGAAGAAACAAATTCTTCAGTAATAGCAGTAAACAAAATTGATAAGGAGAATATTCATAAATATGGTGTAATTAGCCCTGGCATTAAAGAATACGATGCTATTTTGATTGATGATATTGTTGAAAAGCCAAGTGCAGAAGATGCACCATCTGATATTGCTGTTTGTGGCAGATATATTTTCACATCGTTAATATTTGATTATCTTGAGGCTACTAATTTTGATAAATCTGGTGAAATACAACTTACAGATGCAATAAAATCCTTAATTCAGAATCAAAAAGTATATGCAAGGTTATATGATGGTGAAAAATTTGATTGCGGAAGTAAAAAAGGATTCGTTCATGCTACTATAGCCCTCGCTTTGAGAGACAATTCAATAAGCAAAGATATATCAAAAATAATAAAGGAAATTATTTGAATTTTTTTCTTAAATTTTTCAGAATTTTACCACCCGAGCTTGCACATAGATTTGCGCTAGATTCTTTAAATTTAATCCATAAGATTGGAATATTAAATTTATTTTTTAAAAAACCAAAGACGGAGACATTTTCTTTCTTAGGAATGGACTTCAGCAATAGACTGGGAACAGCTGCTGGATTAGATAAGAACGGAGATTATATGGATTGCTTGGGAGAACTAGGGTTTGGTTTTTTAGAGGTTGGCACCATTACACCGTTAGCACAAGATGGAAATCCAAAACCTCGAGTATTTAGAAACTTTCAAGATAAATCTATCATTAATAGACTAGGATTTAACAATAAAGGTGTTGATCATCTAGTAAAAAATTTAAAATCAAGGTCTTATAAAGGAATTGTTGGCGTCAACATTGGCGCTAACAAGAAGTCTGAAGGTGAACAAAGGATTAAAGATTATTTATTATGTATAGAAAAAGTATACAAATATGCTGACTACATAACTGTGAATATATCTTCGCCAAATACACCAAACCTCAGAGACCTTCACAATGCGAACAATCTTTCAAATCTTTTGTTATCAATTGAGAACAAAGCCAAAGAATTAAAAACAGATATTCCCTTTTTATTAAAAATATCACCTGATGAGACTAATGAATCTATTGAAAATATAATTCAAGCTGTAGAGGTCTCTTTTTTCAAAGGAATCATTGCAACAAATACAACAATAGATAAAACCAATCTTACAAATAAAAAATATAAAGAAATTGAGGGAGGGCTTTCCGGCAAACCATTAATGAATAGATCTAACGATAAAATAAAACTTATCAAAAGCAAATCTAATGGCGAGATTCCGGTTATTGGCGTTGGTGGAGTAATGGATGCTGAAGATTTTAATAAAAAAATAGAAGCTGGATCAGAGCTAGTCCAAATTTACACTGGATTTGTCATAAAAGGACCAAATGTATTAAATGAAATCTTAGATAAAGATGACTGAGATATTTGTTTTTTTTATTGCCGTTATATTCTTGGTTGGATCAATATCAGTTGCGCTCCCTTCAAAATCATCTAAGGAAAAGTCTAAGGTAAGAATGCAAGCAAAAATTCTTGGATGCAAGATTTCATCAACTTTATATGGCAAGAACACCTTTAAAAATGCAAATTCTATCGATGTAAGCTATCAAATAAAAAATAAATCAAGTGTAAGAGAAGGTCATTTCATTAGAGACAACCAACAATTTATCTTGTATTCTCCTGTCCAACTAAAGTATCAAAATGGGTTTGAGCAAATGATTTTAAATTTAAATAATATTTCACCACATCTCGATGAAATAATTTTTTCCAAGGCAAACATAAGCTTTTTGTGGGATGAAAAAAAAGGTATTTCAAATTTAGAGCAAATTCTTGAAAGAATAAATAATTTATAAATTTAACTTGCCAACAATACTTAATTAATGATATTTATAAAAAAGGAAATTTTTTAAACTATGTCAAAATCACTTGTAATTGTTGAATCGCCAGCAAAAGCTAAAACTATATCTAAGTACCTTGGATCAGAATATATTGTTGAATCAAGTGTCGGCCATATTCGAGATCTTCCAAAAAAAGCATCACCTTCCAAACGTGCATCTATACCAAAAGATATTAGTCCTGAAGAAAAAACAAGATTAAAAACTATCAACGATAGAAATAGATTAATAAGAAGAATGGGCATAGATCCAGATAATGGCTGGACTGCAAATTGGCAAATAATTCCGGAAAAAGAAAAAGTGATAAAAAATTTAAAGAAAGCTGCCAAGCAAGTTGACCATATATATCTAGCAACAGATTTAGATCGTGAGGGCGAGGCAATCGCATGGCATCTCAAAGAGGCTTTAGGCCCGGAAAAATATAATTACTCAAGAGTAAGATTCAATCAGATTACAAAATCAGCAATTGTTGATTCATTTTCTGACCCGAAAGAAATAGATCTTGATTTAGTTAAAGCATATAGGGCTAGAAGATTTCTTGATAAAGTCATCGGGTTTGAATTATCTCCATTGCTATGGAAAAAAATTGCCAGGGGCCTCTCAGCTGGAAGAGTTCAGTCTGTTGCATTAAGAGTCTTAGATGAACGAGAAAGACTAATTCAAGAATTTATACCTGAAGAATTTTGGGAAGTATCAATGATTCTTACTAAGGATGATCTGTCAATACTTTTTTCACTGAATAGAAAGAAATCAGATCCGCTCTTAAAAGAAAATGAAGCAAGAGATATTGAAAATTTAGTAAATGAGTCTGATTTAATTATAGATGAAATTATAAAAAAACCGGTTAAAGCAAAGCCAAGGCCTCCTTTTATAACCTCTACCCTTCAACAAGCAGCTAGCACTAAATTAAGTTATAGTGTGAAAAGAACAATGCGTATTGCTCAAAAGCTTTATGAAGCTGGCCATATTACATATATGAGAACAGATGCGCCTAGTTTAAGTAAAGAGTCTATCCAGGATGCAAGAAAATTCATTAATGAGAGAATTGGTGAAAGATATTTAACTAATGCTCCAAGAATATATTCAAGCACTGAAAATGCTCAAGAAGCTCATGAAGCTATAAGACCAACTAATGCTTTTATGACATCAGATGACTTACTTAATCATTCCGATGAAGAAAAAAGACTATACCAACTAATATGGCAGCAATACATTGCATGCCAAATGCCTAATGCAGAATACCTATCAACCTCTGCAAAAATTAATATTGGTGAATACACTTTCTCTGCTAAAGGAAGAGAGGTGGTTTTTGATGGATATACAAAAGTCTCCCAACCCAATAAATCTGAAAGTGAGGATATTTTACCGCCTCTAGATGAAGGGGAATCTCTTCAATTAAATCAATTTAACCTGGAGCAAAAATTTACAAAACCACCTGCAAGATTTTCTGAAGCTGCATTGGTGAAAGAACTTGAAAAGAAAGGTATAGGCAGACCTTCAACTTATGCAAACATTATCTCAACTATCCAAGATAGAGGATATGTAGAGATACAAAATAGAAGATTTTTTGTAAAAAAAATAGGTCATATAGTTGCTGAGAGATTATTGGAGAGCTTTGACGACATTATGGATTATGAATTTACTGCTAATCTTGAGAATAATTTAGATAAGGTTGCTCAAGGAGAGGCTGATTGGAGAAATATTTTAGATGATTTTTATACTTCTTTTAAAAATGATCTGATAAATGCTTCAGATGAGTTCACTGGAATGAGAGGAAATAAACCTACATCCACTAATATCACTTGCGTTTGCGGTAATCCAAATATGGTTATCAGAAATTCATCAAATGGAGTTTTCTTAGGTTGTTCTGGTTATCAAAATATTGGTGATGAGAAATGCAAAGAGACCCTAAATTTAATTTCTGGCGATGAGGCGGTAAGTGTAGATGATACAGAAGAGGCTGAAAATTTATTAATTAAAAATAGATGCCCTAAATGTGACACGAGTATGGATAATTACTTGATTGACGAGAATAGAAAACTCCATGTTTGTGGAAAAAATCCTGATTGTGATGGTTTTTTAGTAGAAGAAGGTCAATTTAAAATTAAAGGATATGATGGTCCAACTTTAGAATGTCATAAATGCGGTTCAGAGATGCAGTTAAAAACTGGTAGGTTTGGAAAATATTTTGGATGTCTCAATGATAACTGTGGCGCAACAAGGGCATTGCAAAGAAATGGTGAACCAAAGCCACTGATGATGGAGCCTATCTCTTTACCAGATCTTGCATGCTTGAAATGTGAAGATCATTATCTTTTAAGGGATAGTATGAAAGGACTCTTTTTAGCAGCAAGTAAATACCCTAAGAATAGAGAGACCAGGGCTCCTAAAGTTTCTGAAGTGAATCATCTAAAAAATGAGTTTGCTGAAGCATGTAGATTTCTACCAGACACAAATAAACACCTATATTTAATGAGTGCTCCAGAAAACGATCAGGACGGAAATCCTTATGTAATTAGATACAATCGTACTGATGATGTGCATTATCTCGCATCAGAAAAAGATGGTAAAAAAACAAAATGGACAGCAGTATTTTCAGATAACAAATGGATACAAAATAAAAAATAATTTTTTTTATTATCATAAAATAAGTTGAAAAATTAAAATTCATTACTAGATAAATATAAGATTTATATTCAGTCTTGCTTCGCATATCGTCATATGAATGTTAAGCTTAATTTTTAAGGAGAATCAATGTCAAATTACCTAGAACTTGCGCAATTGCCAGATGGCACAATAGTTTTGAGAAGATCTGATGATCACAAAAATCCCATAGTAAAAATAGAATTTTCTAGAGAGTCTAAGGATTTTCTTCAGGGCCAAGAATTAACTATAGCTAAAGAAATGATAAGAGCTGGTATTGAGAGTGTAAGCGGAAATGTAAGTGATTTAGATGACTTTTTTGAAAAACAAATTGAGAGCTTTTCAAAGAAACAGACCATAGTCCATTAATTTTTTCTTAAAAGACCAACACTTTTTCCTTCAATTGCAAAATTCTCAGTTTCAAGATCTACAATTATATTTTTATAGTCCTCGTTCGCTGCTTCAAGCTCAATAACTTTTTCAGACCTTCTGTTAAAAAACTTTATTGTGACTTCATCATCAATTCTTGCAATAACAATATCACCATTTTTAATTTCAGAGGTTTTCTTAACTGCCACTAGATCGTCCTCCATTATTCCTGCATCTTTCATACTAAGACCTTTAACTTTTAAAAAATAGTCAAATTGAGAGTCAAAAAAGTTATTAGGACAGTTTATTTTATTTTCAATATTTTCAGTTGCTAAGGTAGGAGAACCAGCAGCAACTAGACCAATAACTGGATATTCATCTTGAACATCAGAATTAGGACTTGAATTACCAATTATAGATATTCCTCTTGAAGTGCCACTCTCGATAGATATGAAGCCTTTTTTTTCAAGAGCTCTAAGATGTGTTTCTGCAGAATTTGGTGATTTGAACCCTAATTCTTTACAAATATCCGCCCTTGTTGGAGGAAAACCTGTTTTATTAAGGTAAACTTGAATACAATCTAATACTCTTTGTTGTTGTGAAGTAATTTTTTTCATAGCAATATAAATACTGAATATATATACAGTATAATACGAAAATTAGACCAATTTCAAGTTATATGAAAACAGAAAATTCAAAACTAATCATAGGAATCTCTTCTCGGGCACTTTTTAACCTTGATGAAAGTCATGAGATATATGAGAAAGAAGGTTTAAAATCATACCAGGATTATCAAATTAAAAATGAGGATAAAACTCTTGAACCAGGAGAAGCGTTTGGTCTTGTCAAAAAAATATTACAAATAAATGATCTTTATGAAAATAAAGATAGGATAGAAGTAATCCTTTTATCAAGAAATACTTCTGATACCGGGTTAAGAATAAGAAATTCTATCGAAGCTCATAATTTAAATATTTCTCGTGCAGCTTTTTGTGGAGGAGAAAGCCCTCATAGATATGTTAAAGATTTTGGAGTACACCTTTTTCTATCGAGCAGCATTGAGGATGTTAAGTTAGCAATTGAGAGTGATGTAGCAGCTGCAACTATAATTCCCAGTTCAAACAATAATAAAAAAGAATCAAAATCAGAACAATTAAAAATAGCTTTTGATGGGGATGCTGTAATATTTTCAGATGAATCTGAAAAAGTGTTTCATGAGAGAGGTCTTGAAGCCTTTATTGACAATGAGGTTAACTCTAAGACAGTTCTTAAGGAAGGACCTTTTAAATCCTTTTTAGTTGAGCTCAACAAAATACAAAATGATTTTGAAATTAATGAATGTCCAATAAGAACTGCTCTAGTAACTGCAAGGTCAGCGCCATCAGACAAAAGGGTAATAAAAACATTGAGACAGTGGGGTGTAAGAATAGATGAATCTTTATTTCTAGGAGGAATGACTAAACAAAAATTCTTAAAATCTTTTGATGCTGATATCTTTTTTGATGATCAAAAAAAGCATATTATAAGTGCTGTAAAAAATACTACTTCAGGACACGTACCATACGGGATAAAGAATAATTAATCATGGAAATAGTTTGTTTAGATATGGAAGGTACTCTT
>MDTD01190199.1_pt1 | contig 16264 bp, 16 predicted proteins | sample 811221 | NCBI WGS metagenome assembly MDTD01 (sample SAMN05326646, study PRJNA326480) | marine metagenome | isolation source: seawater | place: Pacific Ocean: South West | collected 2011 | reverse complement strand
TTAATTAAGGTTTTTTTTACTAAATTTTTTAAAAAACCTTTGTGTAAACTAACGGGGGACACATGAAATGCGAAAATTTAAATCAGTTAACGAATTAGTTAACTTAATAAAACCTGAAAATCCCGTATATTGTATACGGCTAAACGAGATTAAAAAATCCGTAAAATTTTTTAAAGAGAATTTTCCAGGGGATATTCTTTATGCAGTTAAAACTAATCCAAATGAAAAGGTTATTAAGCAAATAATATCTAGTGGTATTAACGAGTTCGATGTTGCCTCCCTTAATGAAATTAAATTAATAAAGAAAATTAATCCGAAAGCAAAATTACATTTTATGCATACAATAAAATGCAAAGAAAGTATATCAGCTGCTTATTTTAATTATGGAGTGAAAAGTTTTTCATTAGATACAAAAGATGAATTAAAAAAGATTTTAGACTCAACAAATCAAGCAAAAGATTTAGAACTTTTTGTGAGAATCGCAATTTCAAATGAACATGCAGAGATTGATCTATCTAGAAAATTTGGTGCATTACCATCTGAAGCTTTGGGGTTGGTAAGATTGAGTAAAGAACATTCAAAAAAGCTTGGTATAAGTTTTCATGTAGGATCTCAATGTATGCATAAAATTTCTTATTCAAAAGGTATTCGAGAAATTGGAAATATTATAAAAAAAACAAAAATTATACCTGATACGATAAATGTAGGGGGAGGATTTCCATCAATATATCCAGATTTGAATCCTGAACCTTTAATAAATTATATCAATGAAATTAAAAAAGAATTAACAAATTTAAAACTAACAGTTTTACCTAAAATAATATGTGAGCCGGGAAGAGCTATTGTTGCTGAGAGCGGTTCGACGATTGTGAAAGTAATTTTAAGAAAAAAAAATAATCTTTACATAAATGATGGTACATACGGATCATTATTTGATGCTGGGGCACCAAACTTTGTTTTACCGTCAAAGATGATAACGGATGGAAGAATTCAATCAAAAAAATTAACTGCTTTTAGTTTTTTTGGGCCAACTTGTGATGGGCTAGATTATATGAAAGGTCCTTTCTTGTTGCCAAATAATATTAGAGAAGGTGATTATATAGAATTAGGACAATTGGGAGCTTACAGTTTAACCTTTAGAACGAACTTTAACGGATTTTATTCTAATGAAATTCATGAATTAAGTGACAAACCAATTATGTCCCTATACGATGACGAAAAAGAAAAAGTTGGTTCTTTAGTAGCTTAATGGGAAAAAAAAATAGCTCGAATATCGGGCACAACAAAAAAACCTTATTAGACAAACCAGTAGAACACATTGATATAAAATCGTTTGATGCTCGTAAAATTATAGATGGAATGAGCAAAATGTCTTTTACCTCAAGAGATACTGCTAGAGCAGCAAGCATATATAACGATATGCTTAAAGATAAAGACTGCTCAATTTTTTTAACTTTGGCAGGTTCTACATCAGCTGGTGGCTGTATGGATTTATACGCTGATTTAGTAAAGCATAATATGATAGATGCAATTGTAGCAACTGGAGCCTCAATAATAGATATGGATTTTTTTGAAGCCTTAGGATTTAAACATTATCAAGGTTCACAATTTCAAGATGATACTGAGTTACGCAATCATTATATAGACAGAATTTATGACACTTATATTGATGAAGAGGAGCTTCAGGCATGTGATAAAACAATTTGCGATATAGCTAATGCATTAGAACCAAGATCTTATACATCTAGAGAATTTATCTATGAATTAGGAAAATATTTAAAGTCAAAAGCAAAGAAAAAAGGATCCCTAATTGAAACTGCTTATGATAATAATGTTCCAATATTTTGTCCTGCCTTTACAGATAGTTCAGCTGGTTTTGGCTTAGTAATGCATCAAGAACAAAATCCGAGTAAACATTTGACTATCGACTCAATTCGAGAGTTTAGGGAACTGACTGAAATTAAATTAAGATCTAAACAATCCGGACTTTTAATGATTGGTGGAGGAGTTCCTAAAAATTTCATTCAGGATACAGTTGTATGTGCTGAATTGTTAGGGAAAAAGGTAGATATGCATAAATATGCTATACAAATTACAGTTGCTGATACACGCGATGGTGCTTGTAGTAGTTCAACTTTAAAAGAAGCTAGTTCATGGGGAAAAGTAGATATTACAAAAGAGCAAATGGTATTTGCAGAGGCAACGAGTGTATTACCGCTAATTGCTAGTGATGCTTTCCATAGGGAAAATTGGAAAAAAAGAGAGAAAAGAAATTTTTCAAAATTTTTTAAGTCATAGATGAAGTTTCTAAGTCAAAAGCAAGGATTTTTAGGATTTGATGCTGTGTCAAAAGAAGATCCTAAAGTTATAGTTGTGCCTTTTGGACTTGAAAAAACTGTTAGTTACGGGGGAGGAACGAAAAATGGTCCTAAAGAAATCATTAAAGCTTCACACCAGGTCGAGTTATTTGATGAAGAGTTAAATAAAGAGCCATACAAAGAGATTGGTATTAAAACTATTAAACCATTTACAATAAAAAAAGAAATTTCTAAAGCACTTAGCCAATTATCTAATATCAACAAAAAAATAATTGAAGAAAATAAGTTTCCTCTTATACTTGGAGGGGAGCATTCCATAACACCAGCTTCTATCAAACCATTTGTTAATAAATTTGATCAAATAACATTACTTCACTTTGATGCCCATGCAGATTTAAGAGAGAGTTACAATGGAGAAAGATTTTCTCACGCCTCTGCAATTAAAAGATGTTTAGATTATAAAAATGTAAATGTTATTTCGTTTGGTATAAGAAATTTATCAAAATTAGAGATGAGTTTTTATAATAATAATAGAGATAGAGTCCAAATTTTTTGGGGAAGAGATAAAAATTCTTACGATTTTTCTCGATTTGAAGAATTTTTCAAAAATAGAACAGTTTACATCACTTTTGATGTAGATGCCTTCGATGCTAGCATTATGCCAGCTACCGGCACACCTGAGCCAGGTGGCCTTTTATGGGAGGATGTTTTACCAATTATAAAAAGAGTTTGTAAAATATCAAATGTAGTGGGTGCAGATATAATTGAATTAGCTCCGATTAAAAACTTTAATTCTTATAATTTTTTAGTAGCCAAATTAGCTTATAAAATTTTAGCTTACACTTTTGAGTTTAAGAATTAATAAAATTAATTGAAGGCCAAGTTATAACTATCAAAGCACCTCCTAATTCACTTTTTCTTTTAAATATTAATTTAGCACCTTGTCTTTCTAATAAAGTTTTACCTAAAAAACTACCTAGTCCTAGACCAGCATTAGACCTTAGTTCTTTTGATTTAGACTTAATGTATGGCTCTCCAATTTTTTCAATTATGTCCTCCGGTATACCCGGACCATCATCATTTATTCTAATTTCAATTATATTTTTGTCACTTTTTAAATAAATTTTAACTTTACTCTTAGAAAATTTTATAGCGTTACCAATAAAGTTTCTTAATCCATAAATTATTTCAGGAGTTCTTCTTATAGCAATTTTATTTGTATCGTTATCAACCATTAGCTCTATTTCTTTTGATGATGTTTCTTTAAAAGAGTCTATAATTTCTTGAAGTAAATCTTCAAATTTAATTGAACTTAAAAAATTATCTTCCTCAATTTGTTTTTTTGAAATCTTTTTTAATATTTCACTACATCTTTTAGTCTGACTTATGAGTAAATCAATATCTTTTGAATACTCTTTATCATTTCCAATTTCTTTTTTTAATTCTTTTGCCACAACACTAATTGTTGCTAAAGGTGTTCCTAATGAATGAGCTGCTGCGGCTGCTTGGCCTCCAAGAGACTCTAGCTCGTATTCTTTTGAAATTACTTCCTGTAATTTATTTAATGCTTCAGATCTTTTTTTTGTTTCACCAGCAAATCTGATACCAAAATAACTTAAAAAAATTAATCCTATCAAAATTGAAATGAGTATTCCTATTGTATAATAATTAGGAACAGCGAAAATATTAGAGTCTAATCCTGGTAAAGGTAAATATGTGAAAGAAATTATAAATAATAAAAAGGAGGTTATTACACCTAATATAATTGTTGTTCCCATACTTAAAAATGTAGATGAAACGATTGTCGGTATAATCATTAAGATTGAAAAGGGATTTAATATTCCTCCAGTTAGGTATAAAAGAGCGCTAAGCTGGAACAAGTCATATAAAAGAAATAATGAGGCATATGTATCTTTTAATTGATTAACTTTTATTCGAAACTGAAGAAACAAATTTGTTAATAGTCCTATGAAAATAATTATATAACTCTCTTTTATTGGAAATTTCAGATTGAGGTAAAAAAAGACTATATTTACTGCAATAAATTGACCAAAGATCGCGATATATCTAAGAATCGTTAAAGTGCCTTTATCTAAATTTAGGTTCTCTTTTGTTCTAAAGAGAGTCGAGAAATCCATTTATTAAATATCTAAATTTACTACTTCCAAAGCATTGTTGGTTATGAAATCTTTCCTTGGAGCAACCTCATCTCCCATTAATACTTCAATCATTTTTTGGTCCTCTTTAGATTTATCTTTTGTACCTTTTGTATACTGAACTCTTAACATGGTTCTATTATCTGGGTTTAAAGTTGTTTCCCAAAGTTCTTCGGGATTCATTTCTCCTAAACCTTTAAAACGTTGTATTGACAGCCTTTCTCTTTGCTCTTGCATAAATTTTTTATATTCAACGCTAGCTTTTTTAATTTTCTTATCAATTTTTGCGGTTTGAAGAATATATTCTTCTAAGGCCTTCTCATCTTTGATATAAACACTTTTATTCGACTTGGTCACTTTAAATAAAGGAGGTTGTGCCAAATAAATGTGTCCATTTTCAATTAATTGATTAAATGGGTAGTTATTAAAAAAAGTTAACAATAGTGTTCTGATATGAGATCCATCAACATCTGCGTCTGTCATAATCACAATTTTATCGTATCTTAAATTTTCAATGTTAAAATCTTTTGAGCCCGTCCCTAAAGCATTTATTAATGTTACAATTTCATTTGATGACATCATTTTTGATAATGCTTTAGTAGATTGATCTTCTCCATTTTTTTTTCCATTAACATATGTGTTTAAAATTTTTCCTCTTAATGGAAGCACAGCTTGGTACTCACGCACTCTTCCTTGTTTTGCCGATCCACCAGCTGAGTCTCCCTCTACTATAAACAGCTCAGTTCCTTCTCTTTTTTGAATCTGGCAGTCTGCCAATTTTCCTGGCAAACCAGACAATTCAAAAGTTCCTTTTCTTCTAACACTATCTCTCGCTTTTCTTGCCACATCCCTTGCCATTGCAGCTTGTGTGATTTTTTCCAAAACAACTCTTGCAATAGAGGGGTTTTGATCAAACCATGTTGATACTTTCTCATTTATAATATGCTCAACTATGTTCCTTATTTCAGAAGAAACAAGTTTATCTTTTGTTTGGGATGAAAATTTAGGGTCAGGCATTTTTATTGATAGAACAGCTGTAAGACCTTCTTTAATATCTTCCCCAGATAATGTAATTCTATTTTTTTTATTATTTTTATCAGCGGAATATTTGTTAATTATTCTCGTAAGGGCACTTCTAAATCCCAATAAGTGAGTTCCGCCATCCTTTTGTGGAATATTATTTGTAAATGGCAATACTTCTTCAGAGTAACCAGCATTCCATTCAAATGAACATTCTACAACTACATTATTTTTACTCGCTGTTATATAAACTGGTTTTCTAAAAACCTCTTTTTCATTTTTGTTTGTTAGTATTGGTTTTTTATTGTTGATATATCGAACAAATTCAAGAATTCCACCATCATATTTATGTAAAAATTCTTTTGATTTTTTAGTTGTATTGTCAATTAATTTTATTGCTACACCTTTATTTAGAAAAGCTAGTTCTCTTATCCTTTTTTCTAATGTTGATGCGCTAAATTTAATTGATGAAAAAACTTCTTTTGAAGGAAGAAAACTAATTTTTGTTCCTTTTTTTTTTGTTTTTCCTATTTTTTTTAATGGTTTGATAGAATTTCCATCCTTAAATTTAATTTCATACTCATTGCCATCTCTAAAAATGTTTAGTTCTAATTTTTCTGATAATGCATTAACAACAGATACCCCCACTCCATGTAATCCACCTGAAACCTTATAAGAGTCATGATCAAATTTACCACCAGCGTGCAATTGTGTCATAATAACCTCAGCGGCAGACATTTTTTCACCTTTATGCATATCAACAGGTATACCTCTTCCATCGTCTTCCACGGTTACAGTGTTGTCTGGATTAATTGATATAATTATATTCTTGCAATGGCCTGCTAATGCCTCATCGATAGAGTTGTCTACGACTTCAAAAACCATGTGGTGTAGTCCTGAGCCATCGTCGGTATCCCCAATGTACATACCTGGTCTTTTTCTTACAGCATCTAAGCCTTTTAAAACTTTAATTGCATCCGCACTATAGGATGCTTTTTTATTTAAAACAGAATTTTTAGACATTTTTTTTGATAAACGGTTATATCATCTTTTTAACTCAAGTTAAAATTGCTTAGTACCAAAATGACTTAAAATGATTACCTATCAACGGTTCTAGAGCAAAAAATAAATTTTATTTCAAAATTATTAAAAACTTAGATTTTCATTGGCATTATAACGTAATAACTATTTTTATCTGAAAGGTCTTCAATTAAAACTGGTGATACAGAGTCCTTTAAATTTATTTTTAAATTTTTATCTTCTATTTCTGATGCGATATCAATTAAATATTTAGAATTAAAACTAATATTTAAATTATCTGAATTAAATTCAGCTTTTATTTTTTCATTTCCTTCTCCAGAATTCGCGCTATTTACCGATAATTGTATATTATCTTTATTTATAACTAATTTTACACCTTCTTTTCTATCAATAGAAACACTTGCGACTCTCTCTATAGAGTTAATAAAATCTTTTGATGATACTGTAAGAATTTTATCATTAGTTGTAGGGACAACTTTTTTATAATCTGGAAATTTACCATCAATAACTTTAGAGATAAGCTTTATTTTTCCTAGAGTAAATTTGATTTTATTTTCACTAGTTTGAATAGTTAGTTGATCAGAAATTTCGGTTAATAATGAACAAAGCTGAAATACTGTTTTTCTCGGTAGTATAAGAGGATTTAAGCCATTATTTTCAATTTCTAAGCTGCTAGAGGAAAGTCTATGACTATCAGTTGCTACACCTGTCAAAAAGCTTCTGCCATGTGCTTCTGTTAAATGTAGAAAAATTCCGTTTAAATAATGTCTAGTATCATCATTAGAAATTGATATTCTTGTTTTATTCAAGAGGTTTAAAAATCTTTTATTATTTAATGTAATTTCATTACCTTCAAATTCATCAGTAAAAGTTGGAAAATTATCAGTTGGTAAACAAAGAAGATTAAAATCTGAATTTTCACTTTTAAGGCTGATTTTATTTGCTGACTTTAGATCAAAGTTCAATTCTGAATTTGATGGAATTTTTCTTAATATGTCATAAAGAATAGCTGCAGAAGTAGTTGTGCTTCCCTCATTAATTATTTTGACATCACTAATTTCATCATAAAATATAATATCTAAATCAGTTGCAATTATCGATAATTTTTTATCTTTAAGTTGTAATAAAACGTTAGACAATATTGGAAGTGTATTTTTTTTTTCAACAACGCCCTGAACAAAATTTAATGATTTTAATAAAAGGTCTCTTTTAACTGTGAATTGCATCAAGTTACTGTTCTAATAATAAACTTTTAATCTGACTAATATTTTTTTTCATTTCATCATCCTGTTCAGATAGTCTTGTTATAGTTTTTACAGCATGGATGACTGTCGTATGATCGCGGTTAGCAAATCTTCTTCCTATTTCTGGTAAAGATCTAGTTGTCATTTTTTTTGCTAAATACATTGCTATCTGTCTTGGTCTAGCAAGCGGTCGAGATCGTCTTTGCGATAACATTTCGCTTAAAGCGATATTAAAATAATTTGAAACGATGTTTTGTATTTTATCAACTGTTATTACTCTTATTTGGCTAAAAACATCTTTTAAAATGTTTTTACATTCAATTATTGTCAAATCTTTATTATGAACTCTGCTAAACGCGATCACTCGATTAAGCACCCCGATCAACTCTCTAATGTTTGTTTTGCTCTCAGCAGCAATGTAATTGATCACTTCATCATTTAAATTTATACTTTCCTTAAACTGAGTTTGAATTTCTTGAATTTTCTTTTTAATAATTTTAATTTTTAGTTCTAAATCAGGTAAATCTATATCAACTACCAATCCGCCGGATAAACGAGATTTTATTCTGTCTTGAACTCTGTCTAGCTTCATTGGAGCTCTATCAGCTGAAATTATAATTTGTGAGCCTTTGTCAATTAGACTATTAAAAGTATGAAAAAACTCCTCTTGTAAGCTCTCTTTTCCGCTAATAAATTGAATATCGTCTATTATAAAAACTGAGGATTTTCTGAAAAAATCCTTAAAGTTTACCATATCATTTTTTTTAATTGATTTAATAAAGTGGTACATGAATCTCTCAGCTGAAATGAACATAACGTTGTTATTATTTTGAAGCTTTAATCCTATGGCATTTAATAGATGAGTTTTGCCAAGTCCTACTCCTCCACAAATATATAGTGGGTTATATCTAGCGATATGATCACAAGTTTTTTTTGAGTAAGATAAAGCAATATCGTTGCTTTTCCCCCCTATAAAACTCTCAAAATTAAGATTTGGATTTAATCTGTTGTAGTTTAATATTGAATCTTTGATTTCTGTTATTTTATTAAGGTCATCAATTTTAAGATATTCTTGATTTTGTTTATTGTCCTCAATTATCTTAAATTCAATTCTGTTTAGACTCAATTTAAAGGTTTTGACTTGCTCTAGTATTTTATCTAAATATCTTGATACAATCCAATCTCTAAAAAACCTAGTTGGAACCCCTAGGATTAAGTAATCGTTATATTCTTTAACCAATGAAATTTTTTGTAACCAACTACTATAAATTTCACTACCAAAAGTGTTTTTAAAATTTGACTGAATGTCTGTCCAATTTAATGTTTTTTCTTCTTCTGAAATAAATGAGTTTTGTTTTTTTGTAATATTATTATTCATGTAGAAAGCTCTTAAAGAAATTCTATAAAACCTCTTTTAAAATCTTTTTCAAGAATTTTTTTTAAAATAAAAAAAATAATTTGATTTAGGTTGTACAACTATCGTTCAAATAGAAAAAATTTAAATCTTTGAAAATTAACTATCTATATTTTGATAAAGAAAACTTTAAGTTGATTTAATTCTTTGTTATCAACTTTAGATTGTTAAAATATTTATTTAAATCTTTTTGAAACTCTTGAAATTTTTCTTGAAGCAGTATTTTTATTTATTACACCGGATTTAGCAACCTGCATTAGAATTGATTGGAAATTTGCAAAATATTTCTTAGCTTTTTCCTTCTCATTGTTTTTTAAGAGAAGTTCCATTTTTTTTATAGCGTTTTTATACTTGCTTTTCCTTATCCTATTAGTTTGGGTTTGTTTTTTTACTCTTCTTACACGTCTGATAGCTGATTTAGTATTAGGCATTTTGACGATTGTATATATGTACAATTTAATACGGTCAACTTTATTATTTTTGACATCTATCACAATAAAATGTGGCACGATTACCAATAAAAATTTTGATTATTATGCCTTTGCAATTCTTATTAGAACAATTACCTCCTTTTTTGCCATAAACACTAAAATAGTCCTGAAATTTGCCCTTTTTTCCATCACTACTAGAAAAATCTTTTAATGATGATCCACCATAATATATCGCACGTTTTAATATTTTTTTTGTTTGAGCAATAATATTTTTTATTTCTCTATCTTTAAGACTGTGAGTTTTTCTCATTGGCTTTATTTTACAAGTATATAAAATTTCATTCGCGTATATATTCCCTAAGCCTGATACAAATCTTTGATCCATTAAAATATCTTTTATAGTTCTGTTTTTGTTAATTATGTATTTTTTAAAATAAATTAAATTGAATTTTTTATTTAAAGGTTCAGGACCTAAATTTTTTAGATGAGGATTTTCCCGTAATTCTGATTTGTCAAAAATTTTGATAAAACCAAATTTTCTTACATCATTATAAATTAACTTTTGTTTGTAAGATAAAGTAAAAATTACTCTGTTATATTTTTTGTCTTTTTCTTCATCAAGTTCATAGTAAAAACTTGTTTTATGTTTTATCTTTTTTTTACTGATAAAAAAAAATTTTCCTGTCATGCCAAGGTGCACCAACATGACTATATTTTTTTCTAAAATAAATAACAAAAATTTTGATCTTCTTGAAATTTTTTTGACTTTCAAACCAATCAATCTATTTAGGTCTCTTAAATTCAATGGATATCTTAAATTATAATCATTAATTTTTATTTTCTTAATTGTTAAGTTTTTTGCCTTATTGGTAAGGGACCTTTTAACAACTTCAACTTCAGGTAATTCTGGCATATAATTAATTTATGAAAAACACTATTCAAGATAAAACAAAATTAGTCAATTCTGTATTTTCAAAAGTATTTAAGAAATATGATTTGATGAATGACTTGATGTCTTTAGGAGTTCACCGTATTTGGAAGGAGAAATTCATTGACTGGCTCAATCCTTCTCAAAATTCAAACCTGATTGATGTGGCAAGTGGAACAGGAGATATTGCAAAACTTTTTTCGAAAAAAACTAATCATTCATCAAAAATTACTTGTATAGAGCCTAATAATGAAATGTACAATCAGGGAAGTAAAAAGTTAAAATTTCTTAAGAATATAAAGTGGCTCAAAGCCGAAGCAGAGTTCTTGCCAATAAATGATAATTCATACGATTTTTATACTATTAGTTTTGGAATTAGAAATGTTTCCGATATTAATAAATCTTTGAAAGAGGCTTATAGGGTTTTAAATACAGGAGGTCGGTTTATGTGTTTAGAATTTTCAAAAATTGATAATGAAGCACTAAATTATCTTTACAAAAAATATTCAAAGATGATTCCAATAGTTGGAAAATACGTTGTTGGATCATCAAAACCATATGAATATTTAATTAAAAGTATAGACTCTTTTTATAACCAAAAAGAACTTTCAGAGCTTATGACTAAAGCTGGTTTCTCAAATGTTGAATATAGAAATTTGTCTAATGGTATTGCAGCTATTCACTCTGGATGGAAAATATAATGATAAAAAGAGTATTTAAGCTTTTACAAATTGCCAGAAAATTATCTTCATCAGGTGTAATTGATACAATAAATCAAGTTCATCAAATACCATTCTCTATAAACTTGTTTTTTAGTTTCATCTCAATTGGTTCAGATAATAATAGATTCGAAAGTAATAAAAGTTCAGGAGAGAGGTTATGTATCGCTTTACAAGCTATGGGAACTACTTTTATTAAGCTTGGACAATTTTTAGCTACTAGACCTGATATAATTGGAGAACATATGGCTAAAGATTTAGAAAAACTTCAAGATAAAGTACCAGCCTTTGATATTTACGAAGCAAAAAGATTAATAAAAAAAGAAATAGGTGAAAAACAATTTAGTAATATAATTGAAATTAGTCAACCAATTGCAGCAGCATCGATTGCTCAAGTTCATTTAGCTAAAATTAAAAATGAAAATCAAGAAAAGCAAGTAGCAATAAAAATACTAAGACCAGACATAGAGCAACTTTTTAATGAAGAGTTGGATGCTCTTATGCTTTTTGCTTACATAGTAGAAAATACTATATCTAAAGCAAAGAGATTAAAATTAATAGAAGTTGTTCACTTGTTGAGAGAAATTACAAATATTGAGATGGACTTAAGATTCGAAGCAGCCGCAGCTAATGAGTTATACGAGAATACAAAATTAGATAATGGGTTTAACGTCCCTAAAATTTATTGGAATTATACTACAAAAAGAATACTTACTTTGGATAAAGTTGATGGTGTCTCTATTAGAGAATATAAAAATCTTGAGGAGCAGGGTGTAAATTTAAAAAGATTAGCTGAAAATTTAATACAACATTTTCTTAAGCAAGCAGTAAGAGATGGTTTTTTTCACGGTGATATGCATCAAGGTAATCTTTTTGTTGATAGCAAAGGTAATATTGTACCCGTAGATTTTGGAATAATGGGTAGATTAGATAAAAATAATAGAAAATATTTAGCCGAAATTTTATACGGTTTTATAAAAAGAGATTATGTAAAAGTTGCCGAAGTACATTTTCAAGCTGGTCTTGTTCCACAAGATGCATCAAAAGAAGAATTTGCTCAAGCATTAAGGTCTGTTGGAGAACCGATATTTGGTCAATCAATTAAAGATATTTCTGGAGGAAATTTGCTAGCGCAATTATTCGAAATCACAGAGAAATTTAACATGGCTACACAACCTTCCTTATTATTGCTTCAAAAAACCATGGTTGTTGTGGAAGGCGTTGCTAGAAAACTATACCCCGAGACAAATATTTGGGAAGTATCAAAACCAGTGTTAGAGGATTGGTTAAAAAATATAAAAAGTCCTAAAACTACAATAAATACTGCTCTCAACACATCAGCTGAAATTATTAAGCGAATTCCTGATTTTCCAAAATTGATGGATAGAGCTGATTACGCTTTAAAACTTATGTCTGAGGGAAAATTAAATATAGGCTTAAATAACAGAAATTTAGAAGTGGAGCAGATGAAAATTAAAAACTTTAGAAATAATATTATTTTAAGTCTTTTTGGTATTGTAATTGTCTTCTTATTAGTATTTTAATCCTCATAATATGTCATTAAAAAATAGAAAAATTTTAATTGTTATTGGAGGAGGGATAGCTGCCTATAAATCTTTAGATTTAATTAGATTACTCAAAAAAAAAGGATCAAATATTAAAACTATATTAACTAAAAGTGGTGGTGAATTCGTTACTCCTCTGTCTCTTGCTACTTTAACGAAATCAAAAACCTTTCAAAACTTATTTGATACGGAAACAGAGGCTGAGATAGACCATATAACTTTATCGAGATGGGCAGATATAATTATTGTAATGCCAACTACTGCTAACTTTATGAGTAAACTAACTCATGGCAAAGCAGAAGACTTGGCCACAACAGTTTTACTTGCCTCAAATAAGGATGTTTTATTGGTTCCTGCAATGAATGTCAGAATGTGGCTACATAAAGCAACCCAATCCAATTTAAAAATTTTACAAGACTTCGGTTACCTATTTGTTGGACCAGTAAAAGGGGAGATGGCTTGTGGTGAATTTGGGGAAGGTAAGATGTCTAGTCCAAGACAAATTTATGCATATTTAAAAGATTATTTTGATAAAAAAAATGTAGTCAAAAATAAGAACCTAAAAGCATTGGTCACCACAGGGCCAACGAGAGAATATCTAGATCCGATAAGATATGTATCGAATGAATCTAGCGGCAAACAAGGTTATGAAATAGCTGTTGCTCTTAACAAACTTGGAGTTAAAACAACAATAATAGCAGGTCCATCAAATTTTAATCTCCCTAAGAGCATTAGAATAAAAAAAATAATATCAGCCGATGAAATGATGAATGAAGTTAAAAAAGCATTACCTGTAGATCTAGCTGTTTGTGCTGCTGCAGTAACAGACTTTAAGCCCGTAAATAAAAAGAATAATAAAATTAAAAAAGAGGAATTTAACCTCAAATCTATTAACTTTAAAAAAAATAACGATATTTTAGAGTTTTTATCAAAAAATAATAAAAATAGACCTCGTCTAGTAGCTGGTTTTTCAGCAGAAACTGAAAATTTACGAATAAATTCAATTAAAAAATTAAAGATTAAACATTGTGATTTGTTGTTTGCTAATGATGTTTCAAGAAAAGATATAGGTTTTAATTCAGATTATAACAAAGTTTCAGTAATTGATAAAAATGGAAATGTAAAAGTAATTCCAAAAAATAAAAAAAGTTTTATTGCTAACAAAATTGCTGAGATCTTATTAAATAAATTAATGAATGACAGAAATTTTAATTAAGAGATTATCTAAAGATGTTCTCTTGCCTAAGTACGAGACAGAAGGATCATCTGGAATGGATCTAGCTGCAAATATAGACAAAACAATTGAAATTAAACCAGGAAAAACAGCAATTATTCCAACTGGTATAGCTATATCTATTCCAATAAATTTTGAAATTCAAATCAGACCAAGGTCCGGTCTAGCAGCAAAAAAACAAATTACCGTATTAAACACTCCAGGTACAATTGATGCAGACTATAGAGGTGAATTGAAAGTGATATTAATCAATTTAAGTAATAAGAGTTTCTTTATTGAAAAAGGCTTACGTATTGCCCAAATGGTTTTATGTCCAATCGTCCAAGCAAAATTAAGAGAAGTAAATTCGCTTAAAAATACTCATCGTGGTTCTGGTGGTTTTGGATCTACAGGAGATAAATAAAAAATAATGGATATTAATTTAAAAGAATACAAAAGATTTGAAAAACAAATTATTTTAAAAAAGGTTGGCGTAATAGGTCAAAAAAAAATTAAAAAAGCAAAAGTTTTAATAGTAGGAATGGGCGGCTTAGGATGCCCCTTGCTTGTCTATTTAGCTTCATCCGGAGTTGGAGATATAGGAATTGTAGATCATGACAAAGTTGAGTTAAGCAATTTAAATAGACAAATTTTATTTAACAACCTAGATGTTGCTAAATATAAAGTTATTCAAGCTAAAACGAAAATTAATAAAATTTATAGAAATATAAGAATTAAAACATTCAAACTCAAATTGAATTCAAAAAATATTAAGTCTACTTTGAAAGACTACGACATTGTTTGTGACGGAAGTGACAATTATGACACAAGATATTTAATAAATGATTATTGTAAGAAAAATAGAAAAATCTTAATTTCTGCTGCAATTAGTAAATTTGATGGTCATTTATTTAAGTTCAATTTTAAAAAAAAGAGCCCATGTTTTAGATGTTTCATGCCCGAACAGCCTGATTTGCAAAATAACTGTGAAACAGATGGTATCTTTTCACCAGTCGCTGGTGTCATGGGCACACTTCAAGCAAATGAAGTTTTAAAAACAATTTTGACTTTAAAAGATGATTTAAATACTAATTTATTAGTGTTTAACTCTCTTAAGATGTCATTAAGAAAAGTAAAAATTAATTTGCTCTCTGATTGCAGAAACAAATGCAAAAATTAATTATTTTCCTCTCAATCTTTTTTCTCTTCGAGGACTTATTTTCAAAAGAAGAATACTTTCTCACTTTAAAAAATGAAAAAGTAAATTTACGTCAAGGCCCATCATTCGATTATCCAGTTAAAATTTTTTATAAAAAGAAATTCTTACCAGTATTAATACAAGACTCATCTGATAACTTTAGAAAAATAAGAGATCACGAAAATAATACAGGCTGGATACATATTTCACAGCTTTCAAAAAAAAAAGCTGCGATAGTGATAGATGATGAGATTATTATGTTTTCTAGTTCAACTGTATATTCAAACCCAATAGCGCTATTAAAAAAAGGTAGGCTTGTTAATGTAAAAAAAAGCAAGGGTGATTGGTGTAAGATTGAGACTGAAAATTTTAAAGGATGGGTTAAAAAAGAAAGCTTGTGGGGATTATTATAAATTTATTTTTTATATTTCGCTGTCCAAATTTTATCAAGCACAAAATACCAAACTGCATTTGCTAAAGGTTCAACGATAGCATCGGTAAGAGCAACCATAAAAGAAACGTCTGCAATCAACATCAAAACTGTTATAGCAATAGCAAAGTGACCAATTGTATAAATTATTGTCCTTAATATGGATCCTTTATTATTTTCGTATATATTTTTAGTTGCAGAAAAAATTCCTTGAGTAAATTCTGTCATTTAATTAAATGGATTTTCAAGAACACAAGCGACTAGATGTATTCTATTTTGCTCCCCTCCATTAAAAAAGTTATGATATTTTGTGTTATTAGTTATTGTTACTGTCCCATCTGCAGGCATATGTTTACTAACATTTTCTATTACCATCCTACAGCCTTTATTTGTAATAATTGGAATATGAAGTCTTGGCTCTGGGTCTCTATGCCAACTTAAAGTAGATCTGGGTTCTTTTAAAAGAATTCTAACTCTTCCCAATTTAAAATTTTTTCTTAAGATATTAAAAACCTCTTCAAAGTAGGTGTCTTTAAATTCTGGAAGTAGCTCTGTATATTTTGACTCTTCAATTGGTTTATCTCTCA
>MDTD01031090.1_pt1 | contig 16265 bp, 21 predicted proteins | sample 811221 | NCBI WGS metagenome assembly MDTD01 (sample SAMN05326646, study PRJNA326480) | marine metagenome | isolation source: seawater | place: Pacific Ocean: South West | collected 2011 | reverse complement strand
TTTATTTTTATTTCTAAATCATGATAATAATTGGGCTATTTAATTTGTCAATTAATCTCACAAGTAGTATCATCTAGCCAATTATTTTAAGTCCAATGAGGTAGCAATGAGTAAAATTAGATCTGCACAAGATATACAAAAGGAATGGGATAGTAATCCTAGATGGAAAAATGTAAAACGCGACTATTCTGCTGAAGAAGTAGCTAAACTAAGCGGAAGTGTAAATATCGAGTACAGTTTAGCCAAACAAGGAGCTGAAAAGCTCTGGAATGAGATAAATAACAGTGATTTTGTTAATGCTTTAGGTGCATTAACAGGTAATCAAGCTATGCAGCAGGCAAAAGCAGGTCTTCGAGCAGTGTATTTATCTGGCTGGCAAGTTGCGGGTGATGCTAATACGGGTATGCAAATGTATCCAGATCAATCACTTTACCCAGTTGATAGCGTTCCAGCTGTAGTAAAACGTATTAATAATTCATTAAGAAGAGCAGATCAATTAAATATTGCTGAAGGCAATGACCCTATAGATTACATGCTACCTATTGTCGCAGATGCAGAAGCAGGCTTCGGGGGTGTTCTTAACGCTCATGAATTGATGAAGGCAATGATCGAAGCTGGTGCCGCAGGTGTACACTTTGAAGATCAGCTTGCATCAGCAAAAAAATGCGGTCATATGGGCGGGAAAGTCCTTGTACCAACTCAAGAAGCTGTGCAAAAACTTGCAGCGGCAAGATTAGCTGCTGATATTTATAACACGCCTACTGTTCTACTAGCGCGTACAGATGCAGAGGCAGCAAACTTACTTACAAGCGATATTGACGAGAGAGACAGAGAATTCACAACCGGTGAAAGGACATCGGAAGGTTTCTATCGTGTTAAAAACGGTATTGATCAGGCTATTTCAAGAGGACTATCATATGCCCCATATGCTGACTTAGTATGGTGCGAAACTGGTGTGCCAGATCTTGAATTTGCGAAAAAATTTGCTGAGGCACTTAAAAAAGAGCATCCAGAACAACTACTAGCATATAATTGTTCACCATCATTTAATTGGAAGAAGAATCTTGATGATGCGCAGATTGCGAAATTCCAAAAAGAGCTTGGCGCAATGGGCTATAAGTTCCAGTTCATCACTTTAGCAGGTTTCCATGCTTTAAATTACAGCATGTTTGAACTATCTAAAGGGTATAACGCAGAGCAAATGACAGCATATGTTAAGCTTCAGGAAGCAGAATTTGCGGCAGAAAAAGATGGTTATACAGCTACTAAACATCAAAGAGAAGTTGGAACAGGGTATTTTGATTCTGTAACACAAGTAATTACAGGCGGTTCCTCTTCTGTGACAGCACTGACAGGAAGTACAGAAGAAGAGCAATTTGATAAATAGTAGGAGCTATTGATTGAAGCTTAATATTCCAGTTGATGGAACAAAAATTGATCATGATGGTAAGAAACTCATCGTGCCCAATAATCCGATTATCCCATACATCATAGGTGATGGCATCGGCATTGATGTAACTCCTGTTATGAAACGCGTCTTAGACTATGCAGTTAATAAAGCCTATGGTAACGATAGGGAAATCAAGTGGTTAGAGTTATATGCTGGCTCTAATTCTGATGATCTATATGGATCTATTCTTCCTGATGAAACACTTGATGCTATGAAAGAATACAGAATCTCTATAAAGGGACCTCTCACTACACCTATTGGAACAGGTCACAAATCAATTAATGTTATGATTCGTCAAAAGCTGGATCTATTTGCATGTGTAAGGCCGATTAAATATTTTCCTGGTACCAGCACGCCTATGGCTGAATCCGGATTAACAGACATGGTTGTATTCAGGGAGAATACTGAGGATTTATATTCTGGGATAGAGTGGGAGCCTGATTCCGAGGGAGCTAAGAGAATAATAGAATTCATCAGTAAAGAACTTGGAACTTCTCCATTTAGATTCGAGAGAAATTGTGGAATCGGGATAAAGCCAGTGTCCGAGGAAGGGACAAAGAGATTAGTAAGAATGGCTATCGACTATTCATTAGAGCTTAATAAATCTAGTATAACGATTGTTCATAAAGGAAACATAATGAAGTACACAGAAGGAGCTTTCAGAGATTGGGCTTATGATGTAGTAACTAGCGAATATGGTGGAAAAGCACTTGATGATGGTACATATGTAATTGATAATTATAAGTTTAATAATGAGTTAGTTATAAAAGATTGCATTGCAGATAACTTTCTTCAACAAATCATTCTAGCGCCAGAGCAACATGATGTAATAGCAACGCTTAACCTGAATGGAGATTATATATCTGATGCATTAGCAGCGCAGGTCGGCGGTATTGGAATGGCGCCCGGCGGTAATATTGGCGATGGTTGCGCGGTATTCGAGGCTACTCACGGTTCTGCTGAACCGTTTGCGGGCAAAAATAGGGTGAACCCTGGTTCAATCATTCTATCCGGAGAGATGATGTTAAGATATCTCGGTTGGACAGAGGCTGCAGATCTTGTCCTAAAGGGTGTAAAGGGTGCGATTAGGAATAAACAACTAACATATGATCTAGCACGTGCAAGGGCAGGTAAAAGACTCATCAGAGTAAAATACAAAGATAAAAATAGACCTGTTGATGTAAAAGAGGAAATTACTAAGCTTGTTCCTGGAGCTACATTAGTGTCTACAAGTGGTTTTGGCGATGCAGTGATAAATAATCTCTAAGGCGTTTATTTATCTCGAAAAATTATTCTACCTTTTGTAAGATCATATGGTGTGAGCGCAACCATTACAGTGTCTCCTCTTAATATTCTAATATAATGCTTTCTTATTTTTCCTGATATGTGAGCTGTGACAATATGCCCGTTTTCTAGTTCAACTCTAAACATTGTATTAGGTAATGTTTCTATAACCTTGCCGGACATTTCAATCTGTTCTTTTTTTGTCATATATATTATATTGTTGTGTATTGTAGCAAAATATTAATTTATATAAACAAGCATGTATCAATCATCAGTTCAAAAGAATAAAAAAGACTTCAAAATAATGAATTTTAATCACCTCATGTCAATATATGAGACAAATTATCACAATTTTAGGACAATTATAGATCACAAAGACAATTGCTCTAGCAAATCCATCAACACAAGATTTTTAACTATTGAAGATATATTCCATGATAAATTCACACGAATATTTAAAATATATCATAAATTTAAATACCAGGATTCGTTAACTCCACTAGGTACGTTTTCGATCAAACCTCACCTCATTTTCTATATGTATGACGATGCTAAACTTCTTGAGGTAAAATCATTACGAGATAATAAAACTTTTGAAAACTCTATTCAGCAGAAAATTAAACTAAACCTCAATCTTTTCTATTGGATTAAAAGCATTATAAATCAATAACTTATAAAGTTATTAAGACTTTACATCTACTAGTTACACCACACGAAGTTTCTAGTTCGCACTTGAATTATAAGTATTAAACCTTACAATATTACTCAGGAATTAAGGAATCATTTTGGAGGATGTAAAATGAAACTATCAGCAAAAGGAAGATATGCTATTAAGGCATTGGTAAATATTGCGACAAATGAGTCAAGTACACCAAAAACTCTATTAGAGATATCAAAATATCAAGGTATATCTCTATCATATTTAGAGCAATTGTTTTCACTTCTAAGAAAACATGATTTGGTTAGCGGTGTTAGAGGACCTGGCGGAGGATACAGGTTAAAAGATAGCCCTGATAATATAACTATCGCAAGTATTATTAAAGCTATTAACCCTGAAGGCATAACCGAAATTGACCATGATAAAACTGATGATGCGGTTTGGGGACAGTTTAGTAAAAAACTTACAAACTACCTCGATACTGTCACGCTAGGAAGTTTAATAGATGAGACTAAATCAAAGTCCAATGATATTGATTTAGAGGAACTAACAAACTATTATCAAAAAAATTAGTAAATAGGTACTGAAACTATTTAAACAGGGAGATAATATGGCATACAGTGATAAAGTACTTGATCATTATGAGAACCCTAGAAATGTTGGAACATTCGAGGATGATGACAAGGTAGGCACAGGAATGGTTGGTGCACCCGCGTGTGGTGATGTTATGAAATTACAGATAAAGGTCGGAGATGACGGAGTAATTGAAGATGCAAAATTCAAAACCTATGGTTGTGGATCTGCTATAGCATCAAGCTCTCTTTTAACTGAGTGGGTTAAAGGGAAAACTTTAACTGAGGCATCAATGATTAAAAACACAGATATTGCTGAGGAGCTAGCTCTTCCGCCTGTGAAAATTCATTGCTCTGTCCTTGCTGAAGACGCGATTAGCGCTGCTATTCAGGACTATAAAAGTAAGAAAAAATAATATTGCGATTAGATATTTATTTTAATACTATGTAAACATTAATATTTTCAAGAGTGAATGAAAATGGCAACTACACCTAAAACTATGTGCACTAACATCGGTAGCATGGAAAGAATGTTACGTGTTATTGCTGGTATAGCAATTCTTTATATGGGACCTGGCCTTGGATTGGGCATGTGGTCACTTATTGGTATTATTCCAATATTAACTGGTACTACTGGATGGTGCCCTTTATACATACCGTTTGGAATTAGCACATACAAAAATCAGTAAACTAAAAACTAATAGGCGTGTTACTATAGCACGCCTATAATGAACGCAAGCTCACTCAAAAGTCCGCCATACTGGTCTAAAGCTCTGAAGTATCTTCAGCTTCACGATCCAGTGATATCACGATTGATCAAGAAGCATAAATCAAAAACTTACCTTGTGGCTACAAACACTATTTTTACAACTTTTGCCAAAATAATCATAGGTCAACAAATCTCAATCGAAGTGGCTAATTCTATAGAAAATAAGATACTAAAAAAAATCGGTAGACTAACACCAAAGAGAATCCTAATAACATTTGACGATGATCTTCGAAATTGTGGACTTTCGTATAGAAAAGTAAATTACATTAAAGGTATAGCTAAGATTTTAGATGATAATAAAAGATTTTTCACAAAGATAGAAAAAATGAATGACGATGATGCGGTTGAGGAGCTAACAAAACTCTATGGTATCGGGCCTTGGTCAGCAGAGATGTTCTTAATATTTCATTATAATCGTCAAAATATTTTACCGTTGGGCGATATAGGGTTAATAAATAGTTTTTGTAAAAACTATAACGTTAAAAGAGATAAGTTTAAGGAAGAAATTATGAATATTAAAAAAAAATGGGATCCATATTGCACAGTGGCAACCTGGTATTTATGGAGAGATATAGATGAAGATGTTGTACAATATTAGTTATTTATATTTATAGAATGAAAATATTAATTATTGGCGGAGCAGGATTTATCGGGTCGCATTTATGCGAGGCTTACGCAAATAAACATGATGTAACATCTATCGACAATTACCTATCAGGAAAAAAGAGCAATCATGTCGATAACGTCAAGTACATAAATCTTAACGCAGTAGATATAACTACTATCGATGAAAAATTTGATATTATTTTCCATCTTGGCGAGTATTCAAGAGTAGAACAGTCACTTTTAAAGAGTGATTTTGTTTTAGAAAATAATCTATTACCAATGTTAAATGTATTGAAATTTGCCAAAACCTCAAATGCTAAATTAATATACTCTGGAAGTAGTACAAAGTTTTCTGACAAGGGACTCAATAGATTTAAAAGTCCGTATTCATTTTCTAAGTGGCAAAATTCTGAACTTGTTAAGTTTTACTGTGAACTTAATAAAATGCCTTATGCAATTACATATTTTTATAATGTCTATGGCGGCAGGGAAAACTCTCAAGGTGAATTCGCTACTGTGATTGCAAAATTTCTTCAGAAAAAAAAGAAAAACGAAGTACTGCAAGTTACCAAACCTGGAACACAATATCGTAATTTTACACATATTGACGATACAATAAATGCTCTGATGTTGATAGCAGAAAAAGGCTATGGAGATGAATATGGTATAGCAAACCCTAAGCGATATTCAATTAAAGAAGTTGCAGAAATGATATCTAATCAAATTGAATATATAAGTGAAAATGTTGCAAATAGAATGAGCTCAGAATTAATGACTGAAAAAATATTAAAACTTGGTTGGAAGCCGCACAGAGAACTCAAAGATTATATTAAATGTAACTTATGAAACAGTTACTAGGCGTTATAGGTGGCAGTGGTCTGTATAACTTTGAGGAGATGAATATAATTAACCAACACAAAGTTGATACACCTTGGGGCGGTACGTCTGGACCCATAGTTGAATGCGAGTACAATAAGCAAACTATTTTCTTTCTTTCCAGACATGGCGAAGATCATACTATACCTCCATCAAAGATCAACTACAGAGCAAATATAGACGCCTTAAAAAATTTAGGCGTTACAGATATTCTATCTATTTCAGCAGTTGGATCTCTTAAAGATAATCTAGCACCAGGGTCATTTGTTGTAATTGATCAATTTATAGATTTTACTAAAGATAGAGATTCAACTTTTTTTGAGGATATTGTTGTTCATGTATCGATGGCCAATCCAACAGATGAGACATTGATGAATATTTCAAAGTTAGTTTTAGAGAAATTATCTATCAGTCACCAATGTGGTGGCACATATCTATGCATTGAGGGCCCTCAATTCTCGACTTTGGCCGAATCAAAACTATTTCAGAGCTGGGAGTGTGACGTAATAGGCATGACTAGCATGCCTGAAGCAAAATTATGTAGAGAGGCATCACTTAGATATACAAATATCGGTATGATAACCGATTACGATTGCTGGCATCCAGAATATGAAAATGTTGAGGTATCAAATGTCCTTTCTACATTAGATAATAATGTAAAGAAAGCTAAAAAGCTTATTCAGGAGTTCTTGTTTCTATACTCCAAAACAACATTTAAAAATAATCTTAATTCATTTAACTCTTTAGTTACTAAAAAAAATAAAATAAAACTAGATACAGCATTAAAACTTCAAAACATTATGCCCGATTTGCTTAAATCGCTTAGTTCTGATAACTAGACTCTCTTTTTAAACCTTTTCTTTTTAGTTTATGTCTATATAATATCTTATGTAATTAAGCTGTTGTTCGTAAATTTTTTGATTTGTTAACCTTCTTAATTATTAAATAACTAAGGAGAAAACTTTGAAAACAGGAACAGTAAAATGGTTTGATACAACAAAAGCATTTGGATTCATCAAACCTGATGAAGGCGATAAAGACATATTTGTACATCAGTCAGATCTAGTGGATGGAACAATTAGAGAAAATGATAAAGTTGAATTTGAAACAGAGGATGGCCCAAAAGGAATTAGAGCTGTTCAAGTTAAGACTGTCTAAAAAATACTTCACATATGAGTTTGCCTGATCAGATAAAGAATTTGATAAGGGCTGGTAAAAAAGATGGGTACATCTTAAGAGCTGATCTTAATAAGTGTATCTCATCTTTCTCTGAAACTGATCAAAACTATATCACTAATACTATTGAAGGGTTTAAGATACAGATAGTTGAATCTGTTAGAGATTATGATGAGCTAAAGTATTTGTCAGGTAAAGATGCGATTGACTTTCTACAAAGCTTAACTGATGGGAAATATAGTGCATTCAAAAATGAGGATGAGAAAAGCTAGTTATTCTCAATGAACGATAAAGGCGCCTCAATAATATTAGCAGTTGATCTTGATAATACACTGATCAAAACAGATATGATATTTGTTGGATTGAAGTTCTTTCTTCTGTATAAAATGTATCTATTACCTAAACTTTTATGGCTTCTAGTGAATAAAGGTAAGACATACGCAAAACATTATTTATATTTAAATACTAAATTCTCTATAGAGAATATTAAACTCAATCAAGCGGTGATTGACTTTATAAAATCTAATAAAAAAAAATATACCACTACTATATTGATTTCTGGATCATATTTTAAATACGTAGAGGTTTTCGCCGAATATCTAAATTTATTTGACCATGCAGTTGGAACGACTTTAGATATTAATATGGTCAGCATCAATAAAGTTAAATATTTAAATAATAAATACAAAAATTCCAAATTTGATTACATAGGGGATAGTAAGAAAGATATACCAATCTGGGAGTTTGCAAGAAATGCATATGTTGTTGACAACGGCAATATTACCAAATACTTAAAACATATTAATTATAAAGTCATAGGTTAGCGTTTAGTTGTATTCTTTTAATCTCTTTATGTTAAAATTTGAAAAAAATATGAGGCGGTACTATGAACAACAATAAAACGAATGAAGTAATGGAAATACTTAATAAAATTATGGAATATGAGTTATCAGGTGTTGTGAGATACACACACTATGCACTCATGATAACTGGTCGTGACAGGCTCAGCTTAGCTCAATTTTTTAAAGATCAAGCGTCTGAGTCTCTTCTTCATGCGCAAGAAGCTGGAGAGATTGTCACAGGCTTGGGCGGTCATCCATCCCTAAAAATCCAAATAATTGAGGAGTCAAATAAACATTCAACAATTGACCTTCTTAATGAAAGTTCTGAGCATGAAAAAGCAGCAGTAGGGCTATACAAACTATTACTTGATATAGTAAAAGATGAAAGTATCTATATTGAGGAATATGCAAGAGGCATGATTAAAGCTGAAGAAATGCACGCGATAGAGGTTTCTAAAATGTTAAAGGACTACGCCGACGCGTAAGCAGAACATAAAATATCAGAAAACTTCGGAGCGATTGCGTCTAATTAATTTCATGTGGTTAATAGACTAAATCAATGAATAAGAGAAAAAAATTAATCTTAGGCTTTATTGATCGCGAGAAACCGATTACTTGGGTTATCGCAATAATTATTTCCATGCTTATTGTACCCCTAGTTGTTACATTTGCATTGTATTATGGAATGCAATAAACATGATTAATAACAAGGCTATAATAAGATCATTAAGTAATTTTAAAAAAGAACCATTTGACTATTGCGTCATTGATAATTTCTTTGATATTAAGATCGCTAGGGAACTATCATGCAAGTTTCCCAAATATAGTAGTAAAGTGTGGCATGAATATAAAAATAAAATTGAGGACAAAAAAACATGTAATAATTGGAACCACTTTGATGATTTGACCTACAATGTTTTTTGTCATTTAAATTCGAACAACTTTGTAAATTTAATTAGTCAAAAAATAAAAATTAGCTTAATACCTGATCCAGGTTTACATGGTGGAGGATGGCATATTCATGCAAATAAAGGTAACCTAAACCCACATTTAGATTATACTATTCATCCTAAAATGTCTTATCAGAGACGACTTAACCTAATCGTTTATTTAGAGGAGTCTTATAAAACCTCCTACGGCGGCCATCTTGGTCTATGGGAACACAACGAGAAAGAAAATTTGCCAGGGTGTTTAAAAAAAGAAATATTTCCTAAATTTAATAGAGCTATAATCTTTGATACATCACAAAACTCATGGCATGGCTTATCCAGGAAAATCAAATTACCAAGAGGCATATTTAGAAAAAGTATTGCCGTATACTATCTATGCAAACCAAAAAAAAAGCATTTACAAAACAAAAGAGCATTATTTGCTCCAAGAGACAATCAAAAAAAATCAAAAGATATACTAGATTTAATCAAGTTGAGATCTAGTAATAACGCATATCAGAAAGCATACGTTAAGAAGTAAATTAAATTCATTGTTTATATCTTAAGCTTGATTTCTCTGGAAAGCCTTTTAAGGCAAGTAGCAGTAATTCACTATCCACCTTTCTTAAAAATAAATTTTTGAGAATTTTTAAATATACCATTAACATCATCAGTAATGAATAAACAACACCATAGTGTTTAAATATTAATTTTCTGTAAGAAATATAATATTCATTTCTCAAGCTCTTATCATCATCTCTCTTACTTCCCCCATGCTCATGAATAACCTCAGGTTCAGGTATAAAATATACATCTCTACCACTATCCCAAACTCTCTTTGATATATCTTCCTCTTCACAGTCAAGGAAAAATCTTTTATCAAATCCATCTATTTCAATAAAAACATTTCTCCTAAAAAACATAAATGCCCCAGTGACCACCTGTACTTTTACTGGTTCTGTAATTTCTTCTTTTAGAGATATAAAGTTGTCCTTAGAAATTAATCTTGCAAATCCGTTGCCCAATATACTTCTAATTAAGGAAGGAAATAATTTATGAGTACCAGTATATTTTCCATCATGTCCGCGAACTTTTCCTGTCAATAATCCAGCATTTTTATTTCTTAGCATGAAACTGATTAAAGGACTCAAAACATCATTTTTACATTCACAGTCATTATTTATAAATAATAAATATTCTCCTAATGATTCTTTATAACCATCCATGTTGCCACCAGAGAAACCATTATTCACTTGGTTTCTCTTAACCTTGATTCGATCATCAATAGGTAAACTTGATACTAGTCGCTCATAATCCTCTTTACTTGAGGCATTATCAATGATGATGATTTCATATTGAATTGAGGGATCTATTCTTTCTAAAACGCTATCTACCAGTTTAAGTGTAAAAATTGATGAATTGTAATTGATCGTAATTATACTCACATCCATCTAAATACTATATCATGTAATAGTAGGAGAATTATTTATCTATGCCATCGATTAATACTAAAATAAGAAATAAATACAAAAGATTATTAATATTATGCAGAGGAAACTCTGTGACAGGAGGCTCTGAGCTTGTACATCAATTATCCCATGAGCTTACTTCTTTAAATTTTGATTCCTCTATAGTTTATTATCCTTTTCATACTAAATTTTCAGTACCTGAAGAATATAGGATATACAAAGTAAAACAGTCGAATTTTGATGATAGCAAAGATAATATTATTTTGCTTCCAGAAGTAGCAACAAAGTATGCATGGAAAATCAACAATGCAAAAATAGCGATATGGTGGTTATCTGTTGATAACTACTATAGAAAAAAGGGGGATAGTAAGTTTAAGGACGCGATAAAGTACTATAAGGATCTTTTAAGACTAAGGCTGATGCCCCTGAGACTAATGAAAAACTATTTCCATTTTGCTCAGAGCGTTTATGCTAGAGCACATCTTAATGAGAATAAACTAAATAGTCAGCTTTTATCAGACTATTTAAATCCAATTCATTTTGTAAAATCATTAAAAACAAAAGAAGATATTATTTTATACAATCCTGTTAAAGGTACAAAAATTACGAAGAAATTAATTTCTATGAATCGCGACCTTAAATTTATTCCTCTACAAAATTTAAGTAATACTCAAGTTCAAGATTTATTTAAAAGAGCAAAGTTGTATATCGATTTTGGGAATCATCCAGGTAAAGATCGGATGCCACGTGAGGCGGTGATGGCTGATTGCTGTATTATCACAGGCAAAAAGGGAAGCGCAAACAATGATGAAGATGTCTCAATTCCTAAAAGGTATAAGTTTGACGATAATAAGATATTAGCAAGTAATTTATTTAGAGAAACAGTTTTAGATATATTTCTTAACTATGAAAAAAACGTATTAAGTTTTTCAGATTATAAGGGTATCATTGAAAATGAACATACTGTTTTTAAAAATCAAGTTAATTCAATATTTAAAACAATATTATATGAAAAATAAAGTATTAGTTGTTGGAGCAGGCTTTGCTGGCTCAATACATGCGCGAGAGCTAGCAGCAAACGGATATAACGTTACTTTGATTGATAAAAGAGATCATATTGCTGGAAATTGCTATGATTTTATAGACAGAGAGACCTCAGTGAGAATTCATAGGTATGGACCACATCTATTTCATACCTCAAACGGTACAGTCTTTGAATACTTATCCAAATTTACTAAATGGACAAAGTATGAGCATAGAGTCGTTGTTAAAATAAATAAAAACAAACTTGTACCTTTACCGATTAATATCAATACTATCAATGATATATTCAATCAAACTTTTAAAAATGAAGAAGATGTCCGTGCTTTTTTAGACAAGCTTATTATAAGAAAAAAAAATATAATGAATGCTGAGGATTGGCTCTACAGTAAAATTGGCAAAGAGCTTACAGACATATTTTATCGACCTTATACAAAAAAAATGTGGGGTTTAGATTTAAAAGAAGTTAGTCACGCAATAGTAAAACGAATAAAATTTTCTTTCTCAAATGAAGATAGGTATTTTCCAAACGATACTATTCAATACTTACCTACAAATGGATATACATGTCTTTTTGAGAATTTGTTAGATCATGAGAATATAGATATAAAGTTATCCCAGAATTTTGATAAGTCGATGATCAATGAGTTTGATTTTTGCTTCAATAGCATGCCTATAGATGAATATTATGATTTCCGCTATGGCCACTTGCCTTATAGATCGATCAAATTCGTTCATAGTACTGAAACTCGTGATTCATCTAATGGCCATGTTGTAATTAATTATTCTGATCAATCTAGATATACAAGAGAAACATGGTGGCATAACCTGCCAAAACATGCTGAAAAAAATAATAGTCTCTATATCAAAACCAAAGAGATACCCTGTGACTATAGTGAAAATAATCTTGAGAGATACTATCCGGTGAAAACTCATGATGATAGGTACGGAAAAACTTATAATGAATATAAAAATATAAATGAAAATCAAATTCAATTCATAGGAAGATGTGGAACATATCAATATTTAGATATGCATCAGGTCGTTAATCAGTCTTTAATAAATATAAAGAAATGGATTAAGTCAAATGAATAGAATAATAGTTACAGGGGGACTTGGATACATCGGCTCACACACAATTGTTGAATTAAAAGATTCATATGATGAGTTTGTCATCATTGATAATTTATCCAATAGTGAGGAATCTGTTGTCGAAAGACTGAGGACCTTGACAAAAAAATCAATTCTACACTTCAATATTTCGATTAATGACGAATTAGAGTTAGATAGAATTTTTCAATCAATTACTCCAAAGCATGTTATTCATTTTGCTGGATTAAAGTCGGTCAAGGATAGCGAGGAGAAACCATATGAATATTTCCTTACAAATGTTGCAGGGACTGCCTCATTACTAAACTCTCTCAGTAAGCATCAGTGTGAGAACTTCATATTCTCATCGTCTGCAACTGTATATGGAGAGCCTAAGTATTTACCATATGATGAAAATCACCCAACCATACCAATTAATAACTATGGAAGAACAAAACTAGCTGCAGAGCAATTAATAAATCAATGGGCTACTCTTAATAAGGTATCATCTTTATCTCTCAGATATTTTAATCCTGTTGGCGCTCATAGTTCAGGCATGATCGGAGAGAAACCAGTAGGTGTCCCAAATAATCTGATGCCATACATATTAGAGGTAATTTCAGGAAAATTAAAATGCTTAAAAGTATTCGGTGATGACTATAATACTAAGGACGGAACTGGGGAAAGAGATTATATTCATATCACGGATCTTGCTAGAGCGCATGTTGCGGCTTTGAATTATTCTAAATCTAATCGTGCCAATGATGTAATAAATATTGGGACCGGTAATAGTATCAGTGTAATGGAGATAATAGATACTTTTAAAAATTCACTTAGTATTAAATTTGAATACGATATAGTTTCAAGGAGGCCAGGTGATTTACCTAAATACTTCGCGGGTACAGACAAAGCGCGTAAACTTTTGAAATGGAAAGCAGAGAGCACTGTACTCGATATGTGTAGAGATTCTCTTAATTGGCAAAAAAACTATAATAAATTATAATTAAAACTTATATGGATCCATTAACACAAGGAGTTGTAGGTGCAGCTGCATCGCAGGCAAGTTCTAAAAAAAATACAATATATTTAGCTAGCTTAATTGGATTACTCTCTGGCCTAGCACCTGACTTAGATATATTTATTAGATCAGATACAGACCCATTATTATTTTTGCAGTATCATAGACATTTTACACATTCACTTTTTTTTATACCTTTTGGGGCGTTACTGTGCTCAATCGTTTTTTATTATTTATTTGCTAAAAGTCTGAGCCTCAGTTTCAAGCAAACATATATGTATTCTTTTATAGGTTATGCAACTCATGGGATTATTGATTCATTTACCACTTACGGAACATTGTTACTTTGGCCTTTTACCGATGATCGTATTGCTTGGAATACAGTTTCAGTGATTGACCCTATATTTACACTTCCTGTTTTAATTTTTATCACAATGGCAGTCTTTAAAAAGAATAAATTATTTTCAGTTTATGCCTTAATCTGGATTTTGTTGTATCAAACAGTAGCTTACACACAAAAAATTAGAGCTGAATCCATCATCAGTGAATATGCAAATACAAGCGGACATGATGTTCAAACAATAGAAGCAAAGCCTAGTTTCGGTAACATAATCGTTTGGAAAGTAATTTATACATCATCAGAAAAACATCATGTCAATGCTATAAGACTCGGCTTAAAACACAAAATATATCAGGGTCAAACAGTCGACAAACTAGATATTAATAAATCTTTTCCATGGCTTAACAGTGATCATCAACAGGCAAAGGATTTAGAAAAATTTAAATGGTTTTCTAATGGATACTTAGGAATAGATAAAAATGATAGCAATGTAATTTATGATATAAGATTTTCTTCCTTACCAAATGAAGTAGAAGGTTTATGGGGAGTGCGATTAAATAGAACAAAAAGTAAAGATGAGCATATTGATTATATTACAAACCGCAATAGGGATATTAATAGGTTTGTAATATTACTCAAAATGATATTCGACAAATATGAAAATTGAAAAGTATATAAAAACTAAGTGTGGATTAGAGCGTTACTACCAACTATATAAAGAAAGAGATAAGAGCATCTATCACCAACTGAGATTTTACCTTTATGTTTTTTCAGCGTCTATAAGAGACTTTATTAAATAAATCACATTGTCTATAAGACATAATCATTTTATTATAAATTATGATTAAAAAAATTCATCATGCAGCGTATCGATGTAAAAACTCGGAAGAGACAAGAAAATTTTATGAAGACTTTTTAGAATTGCCTTTGACAGATGCTTTTGAAATTACAGAAACGAAGACGGGAAGGAAAACATCAGTTCTTCATAGCTTTTATCAAATGGAAGACGGATCACACATCGCTTTTTTTGAAGCTCCTGATCAACCATTTGATTTTATCAATCAACATGACTTTGATCTTCACATTGCACTTGAAGTTGATCATGCAGTACTTGTTCAGATGTATGATAAAGGAAAGGATATTGGTATAGAAACGAGGGGTATCAGCGATCATGGTTTCATCTCCTCAGTATATTTCCGAGACCCCAATGGTTATGTCGTTGAACTTGCAGCAAAGAAACTCCGTCAGAAAAATGAGGATAAATCTGTAAATGACAGCTCTGCACATAAGGTCCTTAGAGAGTGGTGTGAGAGAAATTAAAGTTAATGACCATTAATTATTTAATGTATTATTTTATTTGTCTCAGTTCTGGTTGAGAAAGATGTCTTTTAACATTACTATAGGACTTTATTATCATGAAGATTGGCGTTTTAAAAGAAAATAAACAGAACGAAAAGAGAGTCGCCCTTACACCTTCAATCGTCAAAAAAATAAAAAAACTCGGTTATGACGTATCAATCGAGCGAGATGCTGGAGTCAATTCAACTTTTTATAATACCGCTTATGAAGATTCAGGTGCTGAAATAGCTGCAATAGATAATGTCTTGAAGAGTGATATCTTGCTCAAAATTAACAAGCCAACACAAGACGAAATATCAAAATTGTCTGGTAATCAAACTTTAATATCTTTTTTTAGTCCTGCAACAAACACAGAGTCACTTCAGTTATGCGCGAAAGATAAACTAAATATTCTGTCCATGGATTCTGTTCCACGTATATCAAGAGCACAAAAAATGGACGCATTATCATCTATGGCGAATGTGGCCGGATCTAGAGCCGTAATCGAGGCTGCGCATTATTTTGGTAGATTTTTTGGCGGTCAAATTACTGCAGCTGGAAAAATAAACCCAGCAAAAATTTTAATTATTGGAGCAGGTGTTGCTGGATTATCAGCAATTGGTACTGCGACGAGCTTGGGTGCAATTGTACGAGCATTTGATACACGACCTGAAGTTAAAGAACAAGTTGAAAGTTTAGGAGCACAGTTCTTAACTGTTAGCCTTGATGAAGATGGCTCAAGCTCTGATGGTTATGCAAAAGTAATGAGTAAAGAGTTCATAGCGGCTGAAATGGATTTATTTAAAGA
>MDTD01154395.1_pt1 | contig 16269 bp, 16 predicted proteins | sample 811221 | NCBI WGS metagenome assembly MDTD01 (sample SAMN05326646, study PRJNA326480) | marine metagenome | isolation source: seawater | place: Pacific Ocean: South West | collected 2011 | reverse complement strand
TAAGCGCAGGAGACATTTTTAAAGTTGTTCTTGAAAATAGCACAAATTTTAATGTGGGTGATACACTTTCAACCAGTCTCGCCGGCACGAAGGCCACCGTTCTTTCTAAAAATTACGATACCCTTCAACTTCAGGTTACCCACGCCGTAGACGACTCGACCTTTGATTTAGGAACCGAAGTCGACAACCAAAGTACCTACGTTTGGCCTGAAACAAAAATTGCAGTGGGACAGAGGTTTTTCTCTGTTGATACAACCATTGATATTTCACCCAATAACAGTTCACACCTCTTTGATTTTAAAATAACTCCTGACCTTCCCTCAGGTTTAACACTGAATTCAACGACAGGCCAAATAACCGGGACGACATCCTCTACAATAAAGGATGCTAATTTTACCATCACGGCCAAAAATATATTGGGCAAAGAAATCCAAACGAGTCTGGCCTTTAGTATTATGGACCCTCCCACGAACCTCTCCTATTCAAGAGACGTCTTCTTAACCCTTTCAGAGTCCTCTACGACTATTGATCAATTGGACCACATTGTTTCCTCCGGAGGTGCCAAGGGGATTGTTAAGAAAAAAGTTACGAACTCACCCTCAACCCCCATCCTGCTTGTCAAAGTCCTCGAAGGTGAGTTTAAGACCAATGAACAAATTGATACTTCTTATAATTTTAGTAAGCCAGTCGCTTCTATAAGCTCCATCGACTATTACGATGCTGAATTTCAGATGAGCTTTGCCTTGGATAGCTCCCTCAAAGGAAGCCTCATTATAAACGGTACCGACGAGGCAACTGCCGACCATATAGCAAAGATTGTCCATATCGACCCAGCAAGTGACCCCGCAGACCTCTATGTGAGGATCATTAAGGGCAACTTTTCAGAGGGAACTTCCTACAACCTTAATGACACAAATAAAACGCCCGTCACCGTGAGTGACATCACCTCAGATAACCTTATGATTGGCATTCCAAGCTCCTCTCAGTCCCTCTTTTTCCCGGGGGCCTACTTCACGACTGGAGCATCCAGTGATTCAAGCTATCAGTCTAGTGGTATCGTGAATTATGTAAGCTACACCAATGACTCTTCAATTTCTGTTAATATTCAAAAGGGTAACCCCTCATCCAATCACAAAATTTTAAATCAGTTCACTTATGAAGTCTCAAGCAGCGCCTTAGACATTTCAAGCGTTAAAACGGACTCCCTTTTTGTTGGCCACGTTGGGGAATCCTTCCGCCTGGCCCCAAGCCTTGATAAGGGGAATGAGACGAACTTAAATTTTACCGTCTCTCCAGACCTTCCTGCTGGCCTTTCCATCAATGGTTCAACTGGAGTCATTGAAGGAACTCCAACCAATGGCATAGAAAAAACATCCTATACAGTGACAGCTTCTAACGATTCGGGCGTCACCACTCATGGCCTTAATATTAAAATTCATGAGCACTTTAAGTTAAAAGTAAATGCAAATAATAACTCTACAACAAACGCCATTTTACATATTGAAGGCCAGGGGAATAATAGAACCGACTGCAGAGTCACCCTAGACCAGATCAATAATGACACGTCAACGGATACAAAAGATATCTTGTGCTACCTAGAAATCGGCGAAAATGACCTTCAAACAAATGGGCTCTCACTCAAGGTTGAAACGTCCGGCATCTGCCCTTTCGTTGAACACATTCCCTTTGGCTTTTTTAAGAAGAAGTATAACAAATCAAATGGTACTTCAGTCTACCAAGCAACAGGGCAATACACGGATGATGTTTGCAAAAACCAATGGAATGGAGGCCTAGATATTCCAGAATACTCATCTCAGGATGGGATTACTAACCCCGGTACTTTTGGAACCACCTATGCGTCATGGACGGAGGTCTGCAATGGTGAGTGCGATGATGGAACCATAAGCGTGACACCTATTGTTTATCAAAAGTCCGGTGAAAAGAAATGCTTTAGTGATACCAACCAGGATGGTTTTTACGACGACGGCGAAACCATCGATACCTCTAAGACAACGGAAGCTTCTTGTAATGGTGTCAATGATTCCTGGAATTACACCTGCCTCGCCCAAACGTCATCAAACATTACTCAAACCTGCACGGGAAGTAAGCTAAGCTGTATGTCTGGACCTCTTTCAAAGCTGACCGAACTCACGCCCTCTGATATTAACAGCAGACTCGGCGTCGTCTCTGCCACGAACTCTGAGTTGAGTTATAATTATGAGGCCCCCGCCAACGTAAACGATACAGATTTGGGCAGCAACCTCAATATTTACTTAGCGAATTTCACCAAAAAAAATCAGTGTAAAAAAGAACTTTCAAATGGCCAGCCAAGTGCCTACCTCTACAATGATGTTTTGTGGGATAGTATCACAAAAAGTAACGAGGCCAATGACTCAAATGCCGGAAGGTTTCATGAGGCCAACCCCTTTTACACCTACAATTGCCTAAGTAACTCTGGAGAAATCAAGGCACGCATCAGGCTTCTTGTCAGAGAGTGGAATAGAGACTTTACAGGTAATAGTTCAATTGACCTCATTGACCCTGATTCAGTGTTACCAAGTGACAATATGGACAATACCAATGCCGTCGATAGCAACTATATTGGTACAACATGGAACCAATTTTCTGACTTCGATGATTCAGGCTCAGGTTATAATGGTGCACCGGCCTCCACTTGTAGTGAAGACGATGCTATGAGGAAGTATGCTTTTTAAAGACCCTTTCAATGAAAGGTGAAAGGGCCTTTTTAATGGATGAATTAACCAATATTAGCTTTCTTGAACCTTTCTGCAAGCTAAACCAAGCCCATTGATTTCATTACTCGTTGATTTAATAATCACTTTAGTCGCGACTTGTTCTCTTGGGCAAAAGACAGCTCTATGCCACTTCCTACAATTGGCGCGCTTAAATTCTTTATAGCTATTTTTAATTGTGTAAGATCCATCATTGTGAATGGCCAATCCATAAAGCCTGATTCCTTTGAGCCTTTTATTTGATCTATTATTTGTACAAACCTGAATACCTCTGACTTTAATATTAGAGTTATTCATCCAGCCAACGGTCTTATTTGCACTGGTTGTTGTGCATTTATCCCATGTGACCACTAGAGAGTCCTCTTTGAAGTTCATGTCGACTTTGTAGGCATCGAGCTCACAGGGAGCGTCCCACCGCTCACCTGCGCTTAAATGGTTAACAGCATGGGTATCGCTAGCAAGCCCCTTTCTCGCAGTCTTTGTGCCGGAATAACCACTGATTGCCGTGTCTGTTGTTCAAGACCTTAATTCAAGCCCTCCAAAAGCTGAAAAGGTCATTAAAAGAAAGAGTAAAGGAAGAAGGCCTTTTTTAGTAAATAAAAAGAGGAGCCGAGAGTAAACTAAAAATAAATTAATATAATTTAAAAGATGTACTAAAAGTTAACGTTGGGGATTCCTTAAATTGGAAGCTATTGTGGGATAAAAAAGAAAAGGGCCATTTTATTGGCCCTCATTTATTTTAAAAAAAAATTAAAAGCATATATAACTTAGGGTTTTCCCTTTTAACTTTCTAGCCGTTATGTTCCGCTTCGCAGGTCCCGCCTTCATTTAGGCATTTACATTCTCTAATATTCAGTATGTGAGATGTTACTAAGAGGATTGAGCCTGTAATCGCGAGATAAAGGACAAAAGACTCATCATGATGTGCTTCAGCGCCGCCTGCATGATGCCCACCATGTTCTTCTCCATGCCCATGAGCAAAGACTTCAATCGCAGAAACCACGACTAAGATTAAAAAACCAGTAACGCCAAATCCAAGAGTCTTTTTTGACTGATGAAGCTTGTAGTGCGTAAAAACAGATTGGTAAAAAGACCAGGCAACAACGCCTATTAAAAGTCCATGAACCCATGGTGAGTTTATCCTATCATCTAAAGCAGGGAAAGAGAGAATGAGAAGTGGAGTAACCAAACAATGAATACCGCAAAGAATTGATACAAACATACCTGCAAAGTCGTAAGCTTGAGAACCTGATGTGATTTCTTTTTGCATAATTAAACTCCTTATCACCAATTAAATATCTAAACTACGGTCATGAAGATAGACTTTAAATACTAAGTTCTTAGCAGCAACCAGTTCCACTGCAACTCTTACTCTCTTTTTGAGGCTCACCCGCCTCTAACTCCTCTTTTGTTGCTTCTCTAAGAGACATAACTTCAATATCGAAATGTAGAGTTTGACCTGCAAGAGGGTGGTTTCCGTCTAAAACCACTTCACTTTCTTTGACTTCAATAGCGGTCACTAAAAGCATTTGCCCTTCAGGGCCTTCTAGTTGGAATTTCATCCCTACTTCTACATTATTGGCTTCAGGACCAAATTGTTCTTTGGAAACGGACTGAATCATGGCCTCATTTCTTTTACCATAACCCTCTTCAGGGGCCACAGTGACTTTAAAAGTATCTCCAACTTTTTTACCCATCATTTCTTTTTCAAGACCAGGAATAATATTATTCTTGCCTTGAATATAGGCCAAGGGCGCTTTTCCGTTTGAGGTATCTAACACCTCTCCACTATTATCAGTGAGGGTATAATTCATTTCTACTACATATCCGTTAGCGATTGTTGTCATAAAATATCCTTAGGTTGATTGAACGTAACTTCTAATAATCAACTTAAAGTGTCAAGGCTCTAAAACGGCTCTAAACAGCTATGGTTGCCCCTTAAATTCATAATGTTTTCAGGATATTAGCCCTAAAACTTACTATATTAATCCGCATCGACAACAGGCAATAAAACATTAGATTTAAATCTTTGTGAGTATCATAAATAATTGCCAAAACACGCTAAACCTAAAATAGAGTTTTTTTTTAAGCATTCTTTAAGTTTTTAAGTATCAACCAAACTTGTTGGCATCAAATAAATCCTATTCTTAAATCAAGTTCCCCTCGTAAAAGGAACTTTAGTTTGGCCAGGAATTATCTTCTTTTAAACCACTTTTTTCACAAATGTGAACTCTTAACGACTCGATCCTCTTCAAAAAAACCCAGAAACCTATATCTTAGGGCAAGTACAAACTTTTTATTGGGAGGGCCTTTTCATGCTTTTTATACCTTACAAACTAGACACTATTTACAATAAGTTTCCCTTCATAACTTATTCTTTAATTTTAATTTGCTTTCTTTGCCAGCTTTTAACTCCCATGGAAAATGAGGTTACCACTTGGGCGGAAAAAATTGAAAACTATTGTAATGAACCAGATAATATTTATTTAGAAATGAAAAAAGACCAAAGCTTTAAAAGCATCATAAGAGGGGTCGAAAAAAATATTAAAGAAGAAGAAAGGAGTTGTACAGCAAGCCTTTTCAACTTATTTCTTCAACCCCACTTGGTTTTTAGTGAAAAAATGTATGATCTTTTTGACGATGATAAAAGAGAAGAGTTGATGTTTATAGTTGAAGAGTTTAATGAAGAAGTGGGATCTTCCTATATTAATAAAAATACATTTAATCCATCAAAATTCAGCTTTTTAAAGTCGATTAGGTCAGCCTTTTATCATTCAGGTTGGAGCCACCTTCTTGGAAACTTATTTTTCTTATGGTTGTTTGGACGATCCTTAGAAGTTTTTCTAGGTTCAAAGAACTACCTCTTTGCCATTTTTGTTGCGGCTTTATCTAGCGACACTCTTTATTTTTTATCGCATTCTATGGATTTTGTGGTACCTCACCCAACTTTGGGTTTTTCAGGTGTTGTTTTTGGCCTATTAGGTCTTTTCACGGCCTGTATGCCAAGGGTAAAAGTTGTGACTTTTGTTTGGAGATTCCCTGATTTCAGAATTCCAGGTTTTATTTTCACCCTCTTTTGGTTTTTTGAAGAGGTCTTTAATTTATTTTTCCAAAAAGGATCAAGTGAAGTTAATATTCTTGCTCATGTTGGAGGATTTATAGGCTGCTATCTTTTAGGCAGGTTATTTTATGAAAGGTATGAATGTTAAAATTTAATTTAAAGGAAAAATTATGAAAGTACTTTGGCCCTTCATACTTTTATTTAAAAGTTTCCACGTATATTCTCAAAATATGATGAAGAAGGGTCTTTTACTTAGCAAAGAAATGCAAAAAGGCCATAAATTAGGACTTAATATTGCTAATTTAATAATATAATTGCGGTTAATGTTTTTAAGCTTTTTAATATTTTTTTCATTAATGGTAGTAAGTTTCTATAAAGTGCTTTCTATTTTTACTTCCCTTTTGGAACCCCATATTGTCCTCGAGAAGATAAGTGCGCATTTTGCCTCTCCCCTTCACTTCTAAAATGCCACGGTCTTCGAATTCAAAGTCATCAGAAGTAACCTGCACCACCCTTTCAGTCACTTGAATTCGTCCGGGAATACCCATGGACTCCATACGTGAAGCCACATTCACAGTATCACCCCAGATATCGTATGAAAGCTTTTGGCTACCAATCACCCCTGCAATAAGTGGTCCTCGGGAAACACCGATACGAAGATTAAGTTCGTGCCCATATTCCTCATTATGCTTGCGCAAAATCTCTAACATATCAACGGCCAGACCCAAAACTTGTGCCGTGTGATCAGGACTAGGATCTGGTAAACCTCCCGCCACCATATAGGCATCACCAATAGTTTTAATTTTTTCTAGGCCCCTCTTGGCAACTTCCTGATCAAAAGCCGAAAAAATGTTATTAAGCATGGAGACTGTCTCACTGGCAGGACGGCTTGCCGCGAGTGCCGTAAACCCAACAAGGTCGGCAAAAAGCACTGATGCATCTTCGAAAGAATCGGCGATAGTGTGCTGCTTTTTCTTCAGCCTCCTAGCAATAGAGGCAGGAAGCATATTTCGTAAAAGGGATTCCGACCGCTCATAGGCATTATACAATTCTTTTCTAGCAAGGTTTAAATCTCGGTGAAAAACCCAAAAAACAGAAAAAGAAAGGGTCACAGTGAAAATTGCCGATATACCGCGGTAGACACTAAGATCAGCATCCAGTAGGTGACTGCCATAAACAGGGCCCCAAAGATCACGTTTCCACTCAAACCAACCTATAAAAACCAAAACAACGATGGTAAAAAATATCCACCAGAAGCGATCTCTTGGGTGTATGACAATCAGAGAAAATATAGGGATAACCATCAAGTAGAAATGCGTTCCCATTGAAGGAGGAAGAAACAAAAGACCTGTCCCTACTAATTGCAGGACCCCCAAAAACATGAGAAGGACTCCCAATGATCGCATAAGGGAGTTTTTATTGATAATTGCAACCATTCCATACAAGCATGCAAAAGCCCCATTAAAAAGGGCAAGAACTTGGAGACCCAGATTTAAGTAAAACGCAACATAGAGAAACGAAATGGCCGAGGCAAAAATGGCTATCAGTCTGATAGCATTTTGGCGTTGGGATTGATCCTCAGTAGAGTCATTAAACAAGGTATCGTCTCTGGTCTCTTCTTTAATTCTCATGTTAAAAACTCATAGTCCTGAATTTGTTTTATCGACAAGTAAAAGGTGCTTCAAAGTAAGTTTCTGCCACTTTGTTCAAAAAAATTAAAAATTGTTCGAATAACTCATACATCAGAGAACACTTAGCGTCAAAGAAGAAAAAAGAAAGCTAAATAATTCTTGTTGTTTTAAGAGGACAGTAGAAAAAGCAGTATTTCATTTAGAATTAAAAAAACATTTGAAATTAATATTGAAAAACAATCAGAAACAAAAAAAGAAATAAACGTTAAAGGTTATCGCGGTATGGGCCTTTTTTATCTGAAGACTTCCCTATTTATAAAAAAGACCCAAAAGTGTCCATTTGCTATTTTTTTTATTTCAATTTTTCCCGAACCAGCAAAATCCAGAAAAACAATACATACCATTTTGTCTTTGGCACGGAATATCGTCAATATCACAGTCAGTGAGTTTCTTGGGAGAGGTGCTACATCCGATTAAAAAAAAGCTTAAAATGGCCAATATTGTATTCGTTAAAAAACGTGACCTCGCTTTATATTTTAGTTTCATTTTAAGGTCCAATAAATGGGAATAAAAAAGGGTCGGAATAATAAGACGCTATGGAGAGAGCATTATTAGCTTATGTTTTACCCTTAGATAATTAGTGTTTTTAAAGATGCCCCACAATCCAATTATACAAGAAAAGACCTTCTCAAATCGCTAATAGACGTAATTTCAGTTTTATAAGGCCAATAATAAATTAGACAGCAACAAAATTTATTGATTAAATGCATGAGTTTGAAAAAAACTACAAAATACGGCCTATTCTTGATTTTTTCCTAAGTTTCTCAGACTTAATAATTTCAGATTGAAAATTTCTAAGATCGACGTAAAAAGAATTGAATTTTTCATCTAATTTCTTATCAGAACTCAAATGGTCTCTTAGCTTTTCTAAGTTGATTGGGTGCTTAGAAATTAGCTTTTTCAAGTTATCTATTAAATCCTTTCCAATTTGAGTTTGTATTAAATAACCAGCTACTTGCGTTGGGGTCAAAACAAAGTAATCCTCTGAATCTCTTTTCTCATACCTAGTAATATCAAAAGGAGAAGCTCCCAAAATTCCATTTCTAGGAAAAATAAACTTTGTGCTAAAGATTCGTGACCCTAAGACATTTCCTGATAACCAATCATACTTTAATTTTTTTAAACGATCTTTGAAGTAGTTTCGCATAGATGGGTTCATGAAATCTGCGTCACTACGATCATATAATCTGTCATCATAAATTGAGACCAAATTGAAAGGTCTTCCAAAGGCCAAAATATTTTCATTTTCAATTTTTTCAAACTCAATGTTGTCAATTTTCTTTTTTTCCATTTGAACAACTCTTTTCAAAATTTTGAAGTTAACAGTAATTCTAACATCTAGTTTTGTTTTTAAGAATAAATAGGTATTCCCTAATCACTTTTTTTATAAATCTCAAAGGATAAGTCCTGTTTTAGCCTTTTTTTGTAAGGATGAATCATCAAAATATTTCTATGAGAAAGCCTTCTAATTGCTGCTAAAACTCTTTGGTGGAATTCTTTCCAGTGAACACCAAAATAGGTTCTTGAAATAGTTCGTGCATGGATAACCTTAGGAGGATTAGGCCCTATTGCAAATTCAACAATAAATTTTTCGAGCACCTCATCGGATTTTTGTAACTTATTTTTTCTACATTTTTTGCTGCAATATTGGATTTCATCCCAGTTTTTTTCAAATTTTTTTCTATTGGAGAACCCTATCCCGCAGCTGACACAAATCTTTTCCATTACATTGACTCTTAGACTTTCAAAAGGTTTACTCCTTATATTTGACTATTTAGTCAGCTTTGTCTCCTCCATGAATTAAGACATTTCTTTGATAGATAAGTAAGATGGAGATGAAAATCTTGTCAATCATTCGTCAAGGTTTTTTATTCCCATTTTATTTTGAAAAGAAATAAAATTGGGAATAATAAGTTTAGAGAAATTTTAAAAAAGGTTTTGCGCTATCAAAAAAAATTCATGGATCATATCTCAAACTTGGTCCAACGTTCTTTTTCTTCATTTTAGCTGTAAGAAGGCAAAGATTCAACATCTTCTACCAAAAGGCCTTGAGGCAGATACCTATAATGGCGATGCCTATCTAAGTATTGTTCCATTCACTATGAAAAATGTAAGATTTCCTTTTTGTCCACCCCTACCATTTACGTCATTGTGGGAGCTAAACCTCAGGACATATGTAACTTATAAGGGTCAAAAAGGGGTGTATTTCTTTACTTTAGATACAGATCACCCATTGGCCCAGTGGATAGCAACAAATTTTTTCCACCTACCATATAGATTAAGAAGAATGGATGGTGAGGTTTTAGGAATTAATAATTCCACGAAAAAGTTCTCTTTCAGAAGCCCTAACTCATTTTCTGTTGATGCTTTCATAGGTGAAGAAAATGATTATAACGAACAAGATGCTTGGCTCACGGAGAGGTATTCTCTTTTTACACTTGGTCCTAAAGGCTTGTATCGAGGTGACGTTTTCCATGGGCCATGGAAATTAAAGGAAGTTTCAAAACAAAAATTTAGCGACGAGTTTAGCAAACAGTTTGTTTTTGATAATTCTCAAAGATTTGTTAACGCCACTTATTCAGAAGGACTTGACGTTTTTTTTAAGCCGTTTTTACTAATGAAGTAAACTTAGTCAAACCTTCTCACACGTCATTATCTAAAGTGAATAATTCTTTTTCTTTATCATAGCGAAGACCTATTAAGGAAGGGTCAAAATTGGCTTTTAGGGTTATCAACAAAGGTTTATTTGAATTCACCTTAAGAATAAAAGTTTCTAGGTCCTCCTTATTTAATTTTTTTGGGACCAAGAAATCTGATGTAAATTGATTAAGGTTTTCGATTGTTAAATCTATTATTTTTGCGATCATTATATTTTCCTGAAGATTTTAAATTATAATTGTAATTTGTATTCTTTTAATAGCTTTATTATAACTTGTTTCGAGGTTTTTAAAATCTATTGAATTCGGTGCCTAATTAAAAACTAGCTTTTCTCTTCAAACAACGGCAAAAGAATTTGGTCTCTTGGTAAGGAGGCAAGTTAACTTAACCCAACTATTATTCAACTAAAAAGACCTTGCCTTTGACTACCAAATTTTCTAACCATGTACTTAATTCACTCTAAAAACATTAATTAAAGTTAGTAAAACCAGGGGTAGACAAAGTATTGACAATATTTTCTTTTCACAAATTTATTGTTAGCTTCTAATACGTTAATTGGTAACCCTGAAAGATTTACTGAATTAGAAGGGTATCACCTCATGATTTAATCTCTCCAGGAGAGGTAGACAATATTTATACAAATTTAGATAAATACTAATAGGTCAGAGGACAAACATTATGAAAAAAAAAGACTTAGTTAGAAGCTTAATTTTAAAAATCGAAGAGCTATTAATAGAAGCTGAAAACAACAACATCAGATGTGATGTCGAAGAAAAAATTTTTTTTAAAATTAATCCATATGTAAAAAAAAATAAATTAAAAAAGAAAAACGAGTCTAAACTTATGAGACCACCTGTTCAGGAAAAGCTTCTTGGAAAGGGTCTATTGGTATAAATTCTAAAGCAAGCTTAAGGTGAAGGTACCTTTAAGTGTCCTTAAATATTTTTAGAGTATAAATTAATGTTTTTTTCCAGCCTCGAGGAGTTTAGTTTCTGCATCCGATATGTACCTTTGTGGCATCTGGGTATGTGAAAATCTAAGTCTAGCTTAGAAAGGCTTTTAAAGATTTTTTCAGGTTGCCCACCTTCATTATCCAGGCATTCAAAATCAGGGTTCGGAACCCATCCTTCATCGGTAAATATTATGCTTTCATCGGTGATTAAGAATTTTTTTCCATGGTGAACGAGGGTAAACCAATCTTGATTTATTTCGGACTTTAAATCGATAATAATGTCTTTATCGTAAAACTCATCACCCCAATTTTCTATTCTAAAGTTTAGGTTTTCATGAAACAATTCCTCTCTATTTTCAGGGTATTTTTGGGACTCTAAAACAACGGCGCTAGAGCCAAACAAGTTAAAGAAAGACTCCGTACTTTTATTGAATTGTTTTGTTGATGTGTGAAGTTGTTTTCCTAAGCCTCCCTTCATAAAAATAAAGTCTTTAAGGTGCTCAAATTCGAAGGGAGAAAAAATTGTGTAATTGAGGTAAGTTCTTTTAATGAAAAATGAATTAAAAAAATATTTTGTCCTACCCAAAAAACCTTTTTTTGGAAAACTTTCCATTTTATGAATACCAAAATTGTCTAAAACCATATTTTTTTCTTTTAAAATTTAGATAAAAAGAAGTTATCTACATTAGCGATTACTTTTCAATATAAACCCAAAAAATTTATCAGTCCTAAATTTCGGCCCAAAAAATCCTTTGTGTACTTATTTTCTAACCTTTCCTTTAAAAAGGTGGTTTTTAAACGGTTTTTAAAATCAAAGATTAGGAGGCCTAATCCACCATTTAATAGAGTAGGTTTGGTATCAAATTTAATACTCTCTATGCTTCATAAGCCTTTAATTAATTTAACACCAATTAAGAAAGAAAAGAGAAGGCATTAAAGATGTAATTTATCCTTCAATTATGGCCCCAAATAAGGCCTCAATCGGTGCAATTTGGCCCTAAAAAAGAAACCATGGATCTAAGTATCCAAAATTTAATGTTTACCAATGGTACAAAATTTGCTCTAAAAGCCTAAAAAATTGTTTCTTAACCTGGACTAATTTAAGGAGTAAATATGAAGAAGTTTATGATCACAATGGTCTTAGGGATCCTTTCATTTGGAGTGCAAGCGGCCAATAAATCTTATGTTAAAAATGTCATGGCCTTGGAGCAAAGAATTCTTACCAACCCCCATCCATCCGGTAATGGGAAACGCTTTGAAGGGTGCGGTCCTATCGCAGCAGCTTCAATTTTGGGTTATTTTCAAACAGAAAAAGGTTATAAAACAATGTCAGGTGGAGATAACTTTACAGGTTACTCTCATCCTTCAAAAACGATTAAGAAGTTCTATAAAGAAGCCCCTTCAAGAAAAGCTCCTGCCAAAGGAACTTATGAACCTGATGGGAAAAGATACAATCAGTCTTATACCGTACCTGATAACATGGTTAAGGGCCTTAAGCATTTTGTAAATAAGGCCAACAAAAAAAGAGGAAGCAAGGCCAAGCTAAGAGTTGAAAGGGCCAAAGCAGCTCCTTTCAGGACTTGGGAGAAGAGAATTAAGACCCTTGAGTCTCAACTGAAGAAAAATAGGCCCGTTATAATGCTAATCCACAATATTCCTGGTTGTTTAACCCAAGAGGACAGTAAAAGTGGCGGATGGCATTATATTGTTGCTGTTGGGCACAATAGGACCAATAATAATCTAAAAAGTACCCAAAACAAGTTATACATCCTTTCAGGTTGGCACGAATATGATAAGAATCAAACCTACGGACCTGCTGCCCATATAAGAGGAAGTGCTGGCTCAAACGGAGCTCATATAGAGTGTAACTACCAAGAAATTAAAAAAACAAATCCAGCTCTTTTCTGGGTACAATAGGTTCTCATCCATCATGGGCGGAATATTTTTTCGCCCATGAGTTTTCCAACCTAGAGCTCCTTAAGGAAATAAAAAAGTATGTTTAAAGAAGGATTAAAAACACTTAAATTGGCAAAAGGAATAAAGGATTTTAAAACTGCAACGGATTTGGAATCTAAAAAAGCTGCTGCTCAGTTTATTAATGATATTTTAGACAGTGAGAAAGGCCTCTTTCTCAAAGTCGGCCAGTATATGGGTTCTAAGGCAAATGCTCTAGAAGATTTTAAAACCCTCACTAAATCCCGAAAAAAGGCCATTCCTCTAGAAGAACTCATCCCTCATATCAATAGCAACTTAGGAAGAAATTATAAAGAGGTGTTTAGCAAAATTGAAGAGAGTGAGTTTCCCGCTTCTATAGGCCAAGTCCATCGATGCCTTTTAAAAAATGGGGATCAAGTGGCCTTAAAAGTGCAATATCCCAATATGCGAGAGAAGATAAAATCACAACTAAAGCTTCTCAACCTCCTACCGGTAAAAGGCGTCCTTAACCCCATGAAGAAATGGGATATAGACCTTACTTCTTACTTAGACATGATTCAGAAAAAGTTAGATGAGGAGCTCTCGTATAAAAATGAAATGAATAATCAGGAGAAATTTGGACAAATGGTAAGTGGGATGGATGGTGTTTCCGTTTCCACCATTTACCGAGACCTCTCAAGCGATGCCCTCGTAGTCCAAAGTTTTGAGCAAGGCTCCTTTGTGGATGAGGTTGCCAAAGTTTGGAATAAAAATCAAAAAAATGAGGCAGGGCTAACTCTACTCAATGTTTTTTTCAATAACCTTTTTAGGGACGGATTCCTCCAGGGTGATTGCAATATTGGAAATTACCTTTTTCGTTCTTCCCAGAAGGGAAAAACGGAAGTCGTTTTTATCGACTTTGGGAATTGCGTAGAAATTAAGCCAGAGGTCTCTCGGGCCTTGTGGAAAATCATTCAGTCAGTAAAAAGAAAAGAAAGTGTAGATATTAGTTTAGACCTTTTGGTTCAGATCGGATTTGATCGTGAAAAGCTCAAGCCCATTAAAGGCCAGCTTTCAGAACTTCTTAAAATTATTTTTGAACCCTTTTTGGAAAACGGGCCATATGACCTTTCCCAATGGAAAATTAAAGAAAGAGTTGACCATGTCCTAGGGGAGAAGAAATGGTGGTTTCGATCTGCAGGAAACACTGATTTCTTTGAAATCATGAAGTCTTTTTTTGGAGTGGTCAATTTACTTGAAATTCTTGAGGCAAAAATCTGTTGGCATGAGGTTATGAAATCCATAGATTTCGAGGGTTAAATCATCCACGAAAAGGCTTTTATAGAACAAGATCTTCTAAATAAAATTGGTTTAAAGTTGATATTTTAGCGCCATGAAGAAACCCACTTAGGACAAGTTAACTTAATATGGCTTTCTCATTATCTTTTTTTCACCTTTTCTATTAAAGAGTATAAACGTGTGTTAAAAAATACGTGTAAAGATCATCGTGAAAAGTTGGTCGTTTTTTGGTAAGAAAGAAAAATGAGCATAACATACCTAAATAATAAAAAAGCTTTAAGGATTTTTTTTGTCATTAGTTTAATGATTTTCCTTTTTATTTTGGCCGATGCAACAGGCTTTAGAGAAAAAATTACTATCACTTATATAAAAAACCTTTTTTTCGAGCATAAACTCATTGGTTCCATCCTCTTTATTCTATTATTTGCGATTGGAAATACGCTTTACATTCCAGGCTGGCTTTTTCTTGTAGGGGCAATCCTTGCAGTAGGAAAGTGGTATGCTGGACCTTTGGCCTTTTTAGGAGGAGTAGGTTCAAGTGTATTAAGCTATTTTTTAGTTGGCCTTCTTGGGAAAGATGCTCTTCGTGCCCTTGAAAAGCAAAAATATGCCAGGAAGTTTTTTGAACACCTCGATACCAAACCAATAAGAACAATCATAATTTTAAGGATGATCTTTCAAACTGCGCCTTTTTTGAATTATGCCTTGATCTTATCCAAAGTCCGTTTTCGTGACTTTTGGTGGGGGACACTTTTAGGTCTTCCCTTCCCTATTTTTCTTTATTGTGTCTTTTATGAGGTTATTTTAAAGAAATTAATTAATCTGTAGATTGGGCGGCAAACTTATCAATACATTGAGTACAAGAGTAGAACCGCCTACCTTGTGAGTTTTCCTTTACAATTTTTCCTTCACAAAATGGACAATCTTTCCCTACTCTTCCAAAAGCATAAAAACGAAGAGACTCAAACCTAGAGATTCTTTTCTTTTTCCTTTTTTCTAGTAATACTTCATCGACTGTATAACCGCCCGTTTTATAGGACCTCATGACTGTATCCTTGGCTATTTTTGCAAGGTTTCTTTTACACTCAATGTTTAAGTCCTTTAATTTTGCATTTGGAGACAATTTTGCCTGAAAAAGAATTTCCGACCGCAAATAGTTTCCCATTCCAGCGAGGAATTTTTGGTCTAAAAAAAGAATACCTAGAGATCGGTTTTGGTATTTCTTTTGGTTTAAAACATTCTCAACTTCCTCATATTCTATATCTAAAACATCTGGTCCAAGACTCTTTATGTATGGAATTGAATAGATCTTATCAGTTGGGAGGACTTCTATTGTTGAAGCGCTATATAGGAAGGCACTTTTTTTAGGACCTTGAAGCTCCATTCTAATTTCCCTATTTGTATTTAGCTTTGGAGACTTTCCGATATGCCACTTCCCATATAACTGAAGATGGCAATAAATCGAAAGGCCATTATCAAAACTTAATACAAAACCTTTCCCTTTTGTCGTACTCAGGATCAGTTTAGTGCCTACAAAGTCTGCCTCATACCTTTTTAGTTTAGGAAATTTAAAATAAATTTCTTTCAAGGGTACATTGAGTAAGGCGCGGGATATTTTATCTGCATCTCGTCTAGTTTCTGGACCTTCAGGCATATGGACTCCTTTTTTCTACCCATGCTGTATTCTCCTTATTTTAATAGAAGAGCAACATTTTTTTGTATAAATTTATTGGATGCTCGACAAAAAATATACCCCTTCGTTTTTTAATTAATTTACATATTTTTCCGTGCATAATCAGGGGCATGAACAAGGACATTCTTTTAAACGAAAAGAAAAAAATTAACATTCTTTGGTTCAAAAGGGACCTTAGGACAAGAGATCACCTACCACTGAAGCGAGCATTGGAAAGTGATAATAAGTGCCTACCAATTTATATCTTT
>MDTD01003944.1_pt1 | contig 16271 bp, 13 predicted proteins | sample 811221 | NCBI WGS metagenome assembly MDTD01 (sample SAMN05326646, study PRJNA326480) | marine metagenome | isolation source: seawater | place: Pacific Ocean: South West | collected 2011 | reverse complement strand
GCAACGGACAACCTCCGATCGGCTTTGGCGCTTTTATTCAGCCGTGGGACTATCTTTCTCACCAATGACGCGGCGCGTCGTTATCCACTGCGCCATCTTCCGCTACCCGGGTTGCGCTGGAAGCGTGTCATTCCTCACGGATTAGCTCCTACGCATAGTCAGAGCCTAAATACTGGCAAAGCTACAGTTATCGGCATGGCTGCTCGTATGGTAGAGAGCAAAGACTACGACACCCTGCTCCGCGGATTCGCAAAGATAACGTCTGAACCGTCGAATAAGAAATGGTTGTTGAAGATCGCTGGCTCTGGGCCAAATCAGGGCAAAATCATTGCGCTCATTGATTCCTTAAATCTGAACACATCCGTCGAATTAGTCGGGAATGTCGCGTCAAGGGATATGCCAGATTTTTTCTCCAAGCTGGATCTATATGTCCACTGCACATGGGGAGAAAACCTCAGCCTTTCACTTCTCGAGGCCGCCTCTTGGGGCCTCCCGATCGTGGCATCCGATGTAACTGGGGTGAATGGCGTCTTTAGCCACGGTGTGGATGCCATTCTTGTCCAGCCCGGTGACACCGATGCCCTGGCAGACGCGATCAATTCTGCAAAGGACGGTGCACACCTTCTCGGACACAATGCCCAGCTGATGGTGCGCGAATCGTACTCGCTTGAGAGCATGACTACGGCTTACTGCGAATTCTTTTCGAGCATAGATCCAAAGGGCCCGTGGTCGAACCCTTCTGATGGTGTCAAAGCGGTTTCCCCCCCTCGACAGGTCTAGCGCCCCGAGCTACCTGGGTCGGCATTATGCGAGTTCTTTGCGATCAACTAGATCTATATTCTTTGCAAAGGGTCTGACACGGTCATTGTGCGTTAGACCCCCAAAAGGTTGAGGGGCGTAAAACTGATGTACCGGCAAGCCGTACGTGGATTATCCGAAACACAGAGTAGGAAGCATCTCCGGCCGGACATTCAGGGGCTTAGGGGAATAGCAGTACTCGTGATTGTTCTCTACCACATTGATGTCCCATTACCTGGTGGCTTTACTGCGCTTGATATCTTCTTCGTCATTTCTGGATTCGTCATCACCCAGTCCCTTTTACACAAGATTCGCAGGGACGGAACCATAGGACTAAAGCAGTTTTATCTCGGGCGTGTTCGACGTCTCCTCCCTGCACTAGGCGTCATGCTGACAGTTGTTCTCCTGGCAAGCCTTTTTCTTCTGCCTATTGGGGCGCAAGGAATAGCAGCGCGTACTGGGGCCGCAGCGTCAATAGCGAATGCCAACAACTACCTGATCTTTTTTGGTATTTCTGGATACTTTGATGCTCCCGCCACGCTAAATCCCTTGCTACACACTTGGTCACTGTCAGCGGAGGAACAGTTTTACCTGATCTACCCAGCCCTTCTCCTTATTGGATGGTCCGTTGGCCGGAATTTACGTTCCGGATCCGAACGAATGATGGCCGTTGTCTTATTGGCGGTTGGCGTCCTTTCTTTTGCACTCAGTCTAGTGGCAGGGCTCAACATTCTCGGCGACGACGCAGACGCTGCATTGCTTAGCCGCTTCAACTACTACTCAGCCTTTACGAGAGCGTGGGAATTTGCTGCCGGGGCATTACTCGCGCTCAGTCCATGGCTTACAACCCGGACGGGCCCACTCAAGAAATTCCTCGGACCGATCGGCCTTGCTCTTCTGCTATCAGGTCTTTTCTTTGTGCAATCATCAAATCCGTATCCCGGGGTCCTGGCTCTTCTTCCAGTACTTGGAACAGCGCTCCTGATTCTTCTGGGTTCTACGGACCAAGGCAACCCAATCAGCCGGTGCTTATCACTCAAGCCACTCACTTTCCTTGGATACGTTTCCTACAGTTGGTACCTTTGGCACTGGCCCTTCATCGTCTTTGCAAACATCTTTTGGCCCGGCTCAATGCTTTGGGCTTTGGCTGCTGCGATACTCTCGCTCGGCGTAGCATGGCTGTCCGTCGTGGCGATAGAAAATCCCTTTCGATTCCGTCCAAACCCGTCAACACGCTCAACTCTTGGGATTCTCGGCATTGTCGTAGGTGCCTCTATGGGTGCTGCTGTCCTACTTGAAGGCGCACACCGCTATTTGCGCAGTACGCCGGAAATTGTTCCGTTTGCGATGCATGTCGATTCGCAAACGGGATGTGACTCACCGGAACGCCTCAGCGATAAACCTGACCATTGCACGTGGAATGTGGACCGGGGACGTGGAAGAGCCGTGCTTTTGGGTGACTCAAACGCCGGGCACTTCACCGAGGGATTCGTCGCAGGCATGAATAAGGCAGGGTTCAATGCTTCTGTCGCAACAATGTCATCATGCCCATTTATCGATTTGTCTCTGAGTGAAGCTCCCGTACCCGACCTACTACAACGGGTCCAGTCACCAGAATGCCGGGACTTTGTTCAAAATACAGTTAAGGATCTCCTCAAAAATCCGCCCGAAATAGCGATGATCTCTACTTCCGTCGATAGTTGGGTGGAAACTCCTCTGAGTGACGGCGCAGATTATTCATCCGGTCGCACATCGCGGGATGCCTGGGCGTCTGCACAAAAAGCCATGCTCATTTCACTGGAAGAGGCCGGCATAGAAACATTCGTGGTGCGGCCAACACCCAAATTCCCCTCATGGTCAAGCCTTCAGCAAGGCCCCTTTCACTTTGCACCAGCCGCAGCCTCGCTAGGGCTTCTGGATGTCCCAGTCGCCACGACGCCACGGCCACAAGCTGAGAAACGCCGAGAACTCGCCAACGAAGCCATAGACATGGCTGTATCGGGTAGCGGTGCAGAGTCCATTGATTTTTTTGACACTCTTTGCGCTGAAGATCCGTGTCAAACGCGTCAGGGAGATCTTTGGCTATTCCGAGATGTGGCGCACGTGAGCATAGACGGCGCCCTTCATTTAACAGACGACTTCAGGCATATTGCCGATCGTGATCGTTAGTCGAAACCACGACAAGGTGCCCCGTGACCTAACTTGTATTTGCAGTTGATGCACGTTCCATTGCTATGCTCGTGTGATGTACGACTTTCAACTCGGGTCACCGCAACAAATTGCAAAGGATGAGATCCAATTCCTTGTCGCCGTAAAGAGAATGTTGCCCCGCTGGTTAAATAGTATCCCAGATTCGGAATTCGTCGCTCTATGTGAGTTGGCTGACGCAGCTGGCAGCAGGAGGGGGAAAGAAAATTCTGTTTTTGTCGAAACGGGTGTTGGTGCGAGCACACTGGCTCTTGTTTGGTTTGCGGCAAAGTATGGACTGAGGCTGTACACATGGGAACTATCCGATTCAAAGTCCTCAGCGATCCGACAAGTGCTTGACGAGGCACTTAGCTTCAAAATCGGGCGCGTCTCAGACACCTGGCAAGCGGTTCCCTGGTCCAGCACCTCCAAAGAACTGGGCATACCGGTGCTGTCAGAGGTCGGAGCCACTTGCTTACTGTCATTTCACGACAGTGATCACACTTGGAAGAACCTTAAGTCAGAAATCGAATCTGTAGTGCCCCTACTCGCAGAGCAAGCAGTCGTCGCGGTGGACGACGCTAATTTATCCTGGGCTGAGGTGAACGTAGGTTTAGTCAACACCTTTCGTAGAAAATTGGCGTGGCCACACCTTGATCCGACCTTCATGCCAGATGCACAACTACGGCAGCAGCATTGGGAGTTGGTCGGCGACCTTCTACGCACCCGGTTTGGAGACGTTACCCACGTCGCTGACACGTACAAAAAGAACTTTGCTAAAGATGATTATTTTGGGTGGTACTCCATGGAATTCGAGGAAAAGGTTTCACTCGGAATTGAAGTGCAGGAGGATTTGAGTCACCGTTTCGACGCATATGTTGTTCAGGATCGTCTTTCGTGAAGATCTTAGTCACCGGTGGAGCTGGATTTATTGGAAGTCATCTGACTCAGAGACTACAGGTGTCTGGTCACGAAGTATGTGTTCTCGACAATCTCGCCTCCGGCCATTCGCAAAACATTCCCGAGGGTGTTGATTTCATCAGTGCGGACATCGCTGATGCTGAGGTGTATCACTCTCTATCGGGAAGGTTTAATCAAGTAATTCACCTGGCTTCGCGGGTGGGACAAGATGCTTCTTTTGATGATCCAGCGGAGGACATTCGAGTTAATTGCGAAGCTACAGCGCTTCTTTTGGAATGGAGCAAACGCACTCGGGTGGAGCGCTTCATCTTCGCGTCTTCGATGAACGTATACGGGAATGGCAACCCAACCGATGTGCCCCTTTCTGAGGCCGCAAGGATTGAGCCGATCTCGCCGTACGCTGTGGGCAAGTTTGCATCAGAACAACTACTCAACATTTACGGAATATCCGACTTTCCAACGGTGAGCCTCAGGCTCTTCAACGTGTACGGACCGGGTCAGGATCTCTTGAACATGCGGCAAGGCATGGTGTCGATTTTTCTCAAGTACATCTGCGACGGCAAACCCATTCATATTCGGGGTTCGCTTGATCGGACCCGAGACTTTATATTTGTGGATGATGTGGTGACCGCTTTTACATCCGTGATGCGCAGCGAGGCAGTCGGAACTTACAACGTGGGCACTGGAATAGCGACTTCTGTTTGGGATCTAATCCGTACGGCTCTCCAAATTCTAGATTACGACCCTGATTCTTATCCCCTCGTTCATGAAGATCCCACGAAGAACGATCAAGTTGGACTATCGAGCGACTCCCGGAAGTTGCAGCGGCTAGGCTGGGAACCTGAGGTCAGTCTGCAGGATGGCCTCAGTCGTACGCTTGATGCCATCCATGGTGATGTCGCCAGTCGTAATTGACTGCGAGTAAAATTCAGCCGGAGGTCCCCTTGACCCGAGTCCTCATAGGTATCCCAGTGCGCATGGCGTCTACAAGATTTCCTGGTAAGCCTCTGTGCCGCATCGCTGGCATCTCGATGGTGGAACATTGTTTTCGACGCGCAACTCTGGCCGCAGGTGTGGACGAGGTATTCGTTGCCTGCTGTGACGAGGAGGTGGCTGAGCACGTTCGAAACTTTGGAGGACGTGCCATCATGACAGATCCTCAAATTAGTCGCCCCAGTTTGCGTGTAGAGGCCGCTGCTCAGCAAATCCCGCACACAAAAGACGATATTATTGTTGTGTTCCAGGGCGACGAGCCACTTATACATCCCAACATGATCGACTTTGCTGTTCAGCCACTTCTTTTGGATGCCGATCTTGAGATTTCTAATCTCTGCGCACCAGTAGACATGAAGGATTGGACTGATCCCGCTGAAATCAAGGTGGTTTGTGATCTTGATATGAATGCGATGTATATGTCACGTGCACCGATACCTTCCATCGATCACGAAGAGGTTCGGGCGTCATGGTGGAGACAGGTATGTGTCATGCCTTTCAGGTCGTCAATGTTGACCCGAATGAGTCATGAGATGGAGCCTACAAATTTGGAGCTACAGGAGTCGATAGAAATGCTCAGGCCGATGCAGCATGGAGTTCGGGTGCGCATGGTGCCGACCGAGTATCAGTCAAAGTCTGTCGACACTGAACGTGATCGGTTCAAGGCTGAGTCACTAATGAAGGGTGACTCAGTATTCCCTCTGTACAGGAGTCATCAATGACAGGCCGCTTCAAGCAGCGTATAGGTGATGTTGGTTCAGTTTTCGGCACATGGTGCATGATTCCGAGTAGCACTGTCGTAGACGTAGTGGCTCAGACCGGGCTGGATTTTGTCATTATCGACATGGAGCACGGTGGTATTTCTTGGGAAACTGCTGAGGACATGGTCAGGGCGGCTCAAGTAAATGAGTGTCAGCCGATTATAAGAGTGGGGAGCCGTGAAGCTAGCGAAATCCTCCACGCCCTTGAGACTGGCTGTGAAGCAGTCATGATTCCTCATATCGAGAACGTCGTGACGGCGCGCGATGCAGTCGCCGCATCGAGGTATCAGCCGTTGGGCAGTAGGGGCCTTTCTCCCTACACCCGTTGCCATAGCTACACCAACGTAGGTCTCTCCCCCTCTATCTCGCGGCACGCTGAGGACACATTTGTCGCTGTTCTAGTGGAGGGTAGAGAGGGACTCGCTAATTTCAATGAGATCGCACAAGTCGACGGTCTCGATCTGATTTACCTCGGACTTTATGACATTTCACAAGCCCTTGGCGTGCCTGGTCAAGTTGATCACCCCCAAGTCAAGGAGCATTTGAGGCAGTGCGTGCAAGCCTGCCAAGATTCAGGTAAATTACTGGGCACAATCGCTAGTGACTTGGAATCTGCTGAGCATTTCCATCAACTGGGCATAACCTTCATTGCTTATGTGGCTGACAGCTTCGCTTTAGGGACGTTCTTTCGAGACTTTCGTCGCCGAGTCTCACTGTAAAGGTTTTGGCACCCAGGGAACCATCCATGTATACGCTTACTCTGTGGGGATCATCTGAAGCTTGCACGGCAGATTCGGACATCACTGTCTACTGGAATCAGTATCCGGACACCCTCGAACTCGGAGACAGAACCGTCTACTCCTTGCCAGCTCAGGTCTCTGCACAGTCAGTGGCATTGCGAGGTGAATACCTTTCGTGGCTAGCCAAAGCCGTTTCACCGTCCAAGAAAACGCATCTTCCGCTACGGAGATTTGAATTCACCAGTGGCCTTCATGCATGGCTCCTGACAATCCCGACTCAATATGCCTTCTATCCATCATCCTTCGCTTACTCCTTTATGCGACTGTCCGCACTGTTCCAGATCATCGACGGTCAAGCCGTCAACAGAGTTCAAGTCTTCTTCATGGACGCCACTACAGCCCGAGTGATTCGAGAATGGTGTATTTCGCGAAATATTGACTTCGTTTCGTATCATGAGCAAGGGCCCCAGGCACTCAATCACTACGGTGCAAGACATTTCGTACGCCAAATGCTCGCTTTGTTTGGGCCCTACCTAGAAATAACACTCAGCCTCCTGAAGAAATATTTTGTGTTCTTTTCTTTGACACGACCTAACCGGTTTGTGAGTCAACCCGCAGGGGCTAGCACAGTGATTCTTGATTACTGGGCTCACATTGATCAGGAGTCTGCACTGTCTGGCCGCTTCATTTCGAACTACTGGGGGACTCTTCCTTCACGAATAGTGGAAGATGATTTCAACCCTTTTTGGTTTCATATAGCCATCACGAATAGCCGGGCGGCAGTTCTAAACGCTAGGAGGGCCTGTAAATCTCTCCGTGCGCACACTGCGACACAACATTGGCTTCTTCAGGACCACTTTTCTGTTGGAGTAGGCATCCATGCCCTACTTACGTCTTTCAGACTCCAACGAAGACAAGGCAAGATGTTCAAGCATCTTTCCTTACACAACGAACAAATGGGTGTCGACCTGCGGGCAATGGCATTGTCGTGCTGGCAATCGGAACTTACTGGCCGGGGTCTGGCACAAAATGCCTTGTGGCTTTACTTGTACAAACGAACGGCGCGCAGCATAAAGGCACAATCCCCAATCATTTATCTCATGGAGAATCAACCCTGGGAACTAATGATGCAACTGCAGTGGCAGAAATACAATGGAGGATCTAGGACTGGTGTGATTCATAGCGTCGCGCACGTCAATGACACTCGTTACGCATTGGCCCAAGTGGGCACACAGGCGCGGCTGCACATCCCCGCACCAGATGTGATCACAACCATGGACCACACGTCCTCTTCAACTATGCGATTCAACGGAATCGACCCGCAGAGCATCCGACAACTTGAGGCTCTTCGATATTTGATTGACAACGATTCAACTTCGCTGAGGGCAAGAGCGCGAAAGAACCCCGGGGCGCTCAAACTCTTAGTGGTAGGCGAATACGACCCACGTATGTCAGATCGGCAAGTGCAGCTCATTAGTGCGTGTCTCCAGCGTTCTGATCAAGATCTTCACGTTGCCTTTCGTCCCCATCCAGCCTCACAATACGTCCCTGCAGCTTTACCCCCCACAGTTGTAATCACGCGATCCAAACGAATCCAAAAGGACTTAGTCGATGCGGATGCTGTTTTGCTATCTAATTCGTCATTTGCTGTCATAGATATTCGGCTCGCCGCCATCCCCTATGCGATTTTTCTTGACGGGCGAATTCTTGATAGGCGCCTGGGTGCAGAATGGGGCGACCCGAACGTGGTGCACAATTCGACGGATTTGATCGACTGGCTGCAGGGTGACAATTTGTTCAACCGTGAAACGCCGGTGTCGCAGGACACTAATATTGATAGAAATCCCCAGATACCCAATTGGATGGCTTTCTTGCGAGAAATACGTACACGAGTTGCGTGAAGGAATGCTTGAGCTTTCTCTTCCTGCGATGGAACTATGACTCATAGTTCCATGAGTAGCCCCCCCGTCTTGCCTGCGGACAATGGATCACTCAGGGCTGGTTATCGAAGTGACATTCAAGGACTGCGCGGCGTCGCAATTCTTGGAGTCGTGGCGTATCACGCTGCCCTCCCAGTGTCGGGCGGCTTTGCGGGTGTTGACATTTTCTTTGTGATTTCCGGATTTGTGATCACGAGCATGTTGAAGCGTGAATGGCAGCACAAGTCTTCCGTCAGCCTCAAGAAGTTCTACGTCAATCGATTTAGGCGTTTAGCACCTGCCCTATCCCTGATGCTGACCATCGGCTTACTCATTAGCGTCCTCGTCTTGCCCCCATTCGGCTCGCAGCAGGATGCCGCTGCAACAGCCCTTGGAGCAATCCTTCTGGTTGCCAATGTCGTTATTGCCAACACCACAGGCGGGTACTTCGACTCTGCAGCAGAACTAAATCCCTTTTTGAACACCTGGTCTCTATCGGTAGAAGAACAGTTCTACCTAATCTTTCCCTTAATGATTTTGGCTGGCTGGTGGTTGTCCCGATCGCGAGAAAGGGGGCAGCAACTTGCCACACGAATCGTCGCCATGGCCACAGTCTCATCTTTTGTTTTGATGCTTCTGAGTGCGCAAGTTGGCTCCTTACCTTTCGAGGGCATATTTGGTGGGTTCTATGGGTTAGGTGTCCGTGCGTGGGAATTTGGGGTTGGGGCGCTACTTGTCCTCGTACGAATACGTGTGTTACCAACAAGAACAAAATCAGCAACTGGGGTGGCTGGGCTGCTCTTTTTGGGCGCTTCGTTTTTTGTGCTTAGTAAAGAAACCTTGTACCCAAGTCTTTGGACACTTTTGCCTGTCTGCGGAACAGTTCTCCTCATTCTTAGTGGTGCAGACGCACGCGGACCAGCGGCTCAGTTACTCAGCAGCAGAGTTCTCACAAGCGTCGGTAGCATCTCGTACTCCTGGTACTTGTGGCACTGGCCTGCCCTCGTATTTGCAGGTTTTTTGTTCGGGTCAACGTCCCATTCTTTTCTGCTCGCGGCGACAGTTTCTCTCCTGCCGGCGGTGCTCTCGTACATGTGGGTAGAAAAGCCAATTCGGTATAGCAATCATTACACCGGTAGGCGTCTCACGCTCTTAGTTGTCATATGCACAGCAGTGCCTGCCGCGATCGCCATATGTGTCCTAGTAGGGGCCAAGAGTCTTTGGGGTCTCCAAGGTTCGCCGCAACTGGCAGAGATTACTTCGTCAGGTCCGGTCCGATCGTGGGAATGCATGACCGCCAACACAAACAGCGATGGCGTCATCAAGTTGCCGGACCAGTGCGTCACAAATGCGGATGCGACAGGCCGACCGATCTATCTCGTAGGTGATTCAACGGCAAGCCACTTTCGCGAAGGAATCAATCTCGCGGCGATACAGATGAATCGACCCGTCGTCGAAATCACATCCGGAGGATGCGTCTACTGGGACGCATACATTTCGTATCCGCCGCATCGTGACGAATGTCGCGCCTACTTTGAAGGCACCAAAGCATTCTTGCAGTCTTCCGAAGCCGGAACAGTCATTGTCGCTCAATCGGGCGCCCTTTGGGACGAAGGAAATGGGCTAGTCGTAGGACTTGATGAGAATAGCTACGAACAGCAACGTAGAAACGACGTGATGGAGTTAGGTCTGACCACGGCTGCCATTCAGTTGCAATCACAAGGGCATACAGTGCTGCTCATTGATCCGATGTATCGGCTCGGATTCGATCGCAACAAATCCTGCAACCTGCTCCAACTTCTCGGTGATGGCTGTTTGCAAGCCCAAGTTCCAGTCTCGGCTTTGTCAGATAGCCAGGGCGAGGCGAAGAACACCATTGAGAGAGTGAGCGCCAGCACTGGCGTGAGCCGACTGGATTTGGCGCAATATCAATGTCCAGATGGTCTTTGTCCAATGACTGACTCGGACGGTCTCATATACGTGAGCGACACCCATGTCTCAATTCCTTTTTCGCAAAGCCTCGCTCCCGTATTTCAGCAAGCACTGGAAAAGCTTGGAACAAGTCGCATTTAAGTCCAGTCCTGTAACTGCCACAGATGCAAAGTTCGTATCCCTTTGTCCAGGCTCCATCGAATCTCTTCCGCGCCTACGGCCCCCCAAGCACTCTGATAAGCGCTGAAACCCGACTGATGTGGCGAAATGAGATGGGTCGGGTTGTCGTCGACGTAAGCAATTGACTCGGCGCTACGTTGCTCAATGGCACAAATTTCTTGAAGTGCCGCAATCTTTGATTCGGTTCGTTCAAAGTCAAAAATTTTACCTAGAGGCATAGAGATATCACGACTTTCTAGAAGAATCTTGATTGAAAGGGCATCCTTGAGGCTAGCAATGTAAAGACGCTCCTGCGGAACCATGCGCTTCAGAAAGTCAATAAGCTCGGAAAAGAACGAGTGTGATTCCACCCAAGCTTGCAAATCCCGAGAGCGAAATAGTTGACGTTGCTCAAGAACAAGAGCACGAAAATGGTGAGCTGATGCCGAGAGGCGGTCAGCATGTGACTCAAACTCGGTGCGACTGGCAATGCGCACGCCCTTATCCCAAGTTTCATATACGACCAGGTACTCTCCTGCCCCGCGCACGAACGGTCGGATTCGTGCAAATTCCATAACCTCTCGATCAGTAAACTGACTGGCCTCGCTCCGATAGTCATCGGACTCTTCCCATACTTGCCATGCATTCCATGAGCTAATGAGGCACTCGATCGTTGAATCACAGATCACACCGTCAAAATCTAGGACAAACAAATTAGGTGGCGCCAAGGTCATCCCAAATCACAGAGTTTCGCAGAGAACCGAGATCTTCAATTTCACAGACAAACGTATCGCCCTGGCGGAGATAACTGCGGTCGCGAACACGTGGTGGTGCTCCCGTCAGCACTACGTCACCGGGTTCCAAAGTCATCCACTTTGATATCCATGCCAAACTTTCTGTCGGACTCAGGGCAGCATCGCTAATTTTCGCCGAGCGCAGCACCATTTGGTTATGGATGCTCCTAATCAGCTGATCACCTGGGGTGAAGTTAGTGTCAATCCATGGTCCGAGTGGACAAAAGGTAAAGGAACCCTTGGAAAAGGCCAAATGATGGTCGTGACTCCCGGAGCGTCGTGCTGTCACATCATTTGCAATCGTGTAACCGAAAATCGCCTCTTTGGCTTCGGCCTCGCCGGCTTCCGATAGGGAGGCCCCCAGTACGACGGCAAGCTCACCTTCGCCCCAAACCTTACCCATGGAGCCAGATAGCCGTATGGGTTCTTCCGTTGCGATTACGGAGGATCTCGGCTTGAAAAAACATAGAGGCTCTGGTCTATTGTCATGCGGAAGGCCACTTGACCTTGAGCCATAGTTATGGGCCAAACCAACAATCGAGCCAACTTCAAGGGGCGGCAACAGAAGCGTGTCTTCGGACCTTACAAAAGACCCCGTTGGCTTTCCAGAACCCAGCCCACGTCCCTCCCAAATTTCAATCTTCGAGCCGAGATGGTCACCCCAGTAGGTGCATCCGGCGTAACGAAATCGGACCTGCCTCAAAGTCGAAAATCCTCTTCTGTGGAAGTCACAAGATCAAGTAAACCCTCGGCGAAGTCAACGTGTGAATTAGGCACGAGTTTCAGGGCAGCATCGGGCCGATATGTGTATGGAGTCCTGATGTAGTGGTGATGCTCCCGTTCAAGAAAATCAACTGGCTCCTTAATCTGAAGGATCTCTCTCAGCATTTCCAACATATCGACGACCCGTATGGACTGCATTCCAGTAATCGAGACGTAACGATTCCGATAATCTGCGCTCAGGATTTCGATGGATGCGCGGGCTGCATCGACCACATGAATGTATTCGCGGATTGCCTCTGGATGCCCTTCATACTGAACAACACCATTGCTCACCGCTCTGGACACAATTTTCTTGAGACCGTTTCGTAAGTCGCTCCTAGGGCCATATAACGACCCGTAGCGAAGAATCGTAAAGTCTAGACCCCTGGCTCCACTGAACTCCCTTGTAAAGTCTTCAGCGGCTCGTTTACTGCTCTGGTAAAAGCCGCCGGCTCGGCTTAGAGAGTAAACGGAGCTGGCGTACACAAATCTCTGCACGCTGCCAGCAGCAGATTCGTCTAAGGCAACCGTATTCCCCAAAACATTGATGCGAGCGCTCTCCACTGGAGACGCCATAGCCTCATTCAAGTCAGCGACAGCAGCAAAATTGTAAACAACATCGCACTCCTGGACCGCGGCGCGTACATCCGAAGGGTCTGTAATGTCACCAAGCAACATTGACTGATCGTGTCGGAGCCAGGGAGACACTTCGGTATCGAAGACAGTGACCTCGTAACCCGCCTCTGATAAAAGATCGGCAACATGAGAGCCGAGGAAGCCGGATCCCCCCAAAACGCATGCACTTCGCCAATCTTTTGATGAGAGCTCTAGGCCTAGGTCATGGTCCATGGGATCACCCTAGATCTATCTGCAGTTCGTATTCCGAAGTAGGGACTGGGGACAATAAGGGTTCTTTACGCAGATACCTTATTGCCTCCTGAGTGGCCTCTACCTCCATGCGGGCTCTACAGTCAAGAGACATGGAGCCCATGTGCGACGTCAACAAGCACGTAGGAAAGTCTCTCAGCGGCCCCTCGTATGGCTCAGTGTCAAACACATCAATCGCTGCCCCACCGATGTGTTCTCTTGCGAGATTGTCAATTAGCGCTTTCTCATTAATTACTTGACCGCGTGAAGTGTTTACGATCATCGCGCCGGGAGGCATGGCAGCCATTTCAGCAAATGAGATGTAATCGTAGGTGCGTCTCGTTAGAGGGAGGTGAAGAGTAACAACATCAGATTCTCGCAAGACTGACTTTTTGGTTGTCCACTCAACATCGGGAAATTCGCTTTCAGAATCAGATGGCTCAATATCATGCGCCAAGATGCGATTGGGCTCCAAAGCCCTCAAGCATCGCAAAACCCGTTTTCCGATTCTTCCCACTCCAATAACGCCGAGTGTGACATCTGAGATTCTTTTGCCATGAATCCGCTTCCATATGCCTTGGTGCATGAGAAGATTTGCGGTATGCGTTCCCCTCAGTAATGACAGAATAAGACCTAAAGCAAGATCGGCGACTGCTGGCGCAGGAGCTTCTGGGGTATACGTGATAGAGATCTGTCGATCCCGCGCAGCGGCCAAATCAACATTGTCTAATCCGACTCCTACTCTTGAAATAAGTTGTAAGTGAGGAGCCGCGTCTAGCACTCGAGCTGTAATCGGCTCGGTTCCAGCAACAAGGGTCCGTGTTTCACCGATAAGTGACAAGAGGTTGTCTTCGCTAAGCCGCTGACCGTAAGGATTAAGTGCAAAGTCCAGATTGGCCTGACGTAAAAGATTAATTGGCTCAGGATCAAACTCACCAAATGGCACTGTGCCGATCAGGACATCAATCACAACTTGCCCTTCCTAAAAGGTACCACAAAAAACACTTCGTCTTCAATATTACCGAAGCGCTCGAGATTCTTTTGGCCTTCATCGTTTGGGTTGGAGTGTTGGAGACTAAAGTAGAAATGCCACCAGGTGCACTGTACTTTGACGATGTCACGGATATTACCCGTCGAAAATTTTGAGTCTTTCAAGCAGTTGCGGATTTTGGGAGACTGAACCAGAGGCATTGTTGGGCGGTGCACGCGATAGTGATCACATTAGAAGTGCGGCGGCCCCCCCGACAAATCTCTCCACCAATCAAGGTCATCTACCCGGCATGTGAAAACTCACCAAAACCCTGTCCATTATTCATCCCCGGGATTCGCCGAAGCCATTTTTTCGGTCACGAGACCAAAACCTTTCAACTCATCGGCAAAAGATCGGATCCGCTCAGGTGTCTCATCAAGCATAAAAGCAATGTCTTCTACGGAATGAAGGCCGTCGGCATAGGCCAGGATGTGGGTCCGCAAGAAATCGTCGTCAGGAGTTGTTCGTCCCATTACCGTGTGGTAAAGCCCTCGACGTCCCAGCTGCGGCTCACCCAACACACAGTGGAACAAGCAAGGTTCATTTTCGAGAGCTTGGACACAATCCCGCACGTAGTCGATTCCGCCTTGAATCCCTGACGCAGTGACCACGGACAGGTCATCTTTAGACGAATGGTATTCGGGGTATGTCCCGTACCGGCTGCGCATCAAAGAGACCATAGGTAGGTCGACTCCGGGAGCGCAGTAGTGACGTTCGTCGCTTCCTCGCTCGAGATATGAATACTCAATTGCAGAGCTCCGGGACCGAAGGACTCGCCTTGCGATCCGATCAGCTCGTGTATGTCCATTTCTTGACGCAAGATACGAATAGGTTCGGTCATCGCCTATGCAGGTCAGGTTAAAGGCTGCAACCACATGTTTCTGCAGGTGTTCCAGATTGTGACTTAAGTACGTCATCGCACCTACCGTCTCTGGGGCAAAAACAAATCGATACGTGTAATGCAAGTTGGTCTGCCGACTCAGCCAACGAGCTAACCCTAAAGCCACCATTGGTCCGGATAGTTCATTATTTGCCATAGACGGATGGCAAATGTACGTAGAGATGAATACTTCATCACGGCTCGCACCCGGGATTACGCAATCACCGTACGTCAAGCTGCCGTCGAAGTGGGATGACTTGATGAGAGCGTGATAGTTGCCATCAACTAACCTTTCCCGCTCTTCATGTTTTAGGCAGAACCCCCAGTTCTCGTGGTAATAACTAGTCATATAGGGGATTGCATCGGGTAACTCTGGCAAAGAGTGGAGGTGACTTTGCAAGTCTTCAAGATCCAGGACCAGATCGACAGCCTTGGAGTAGTTGACCACGCTGAGATTTGATTCTCGCCAATCTGCTATCACTCGTCCACCTGGGTCAGTGAGCGTGGCGGCTTCGATGGACCACTCCTCGGGCACAATCCAGTCAAGCACTTCCGTTCCAGACGGCACTTCATGAATCATCAAGTTCGGCAATAAGCGGCTGAATTCATTCAGGGTTTGGCGCACTCCGCTTCCCGTTACGCTTCGGTCGAAATGAAAGACTCTGCCGGCTAGTTCGTGAAGGAATTGACCTTCGCTGACGTCAGAGTCGATCGAACTCACGCGCTCCATGTTACGGATCAGGCGCCGCCAACGCGAGCAACCTCACTTGGTGGCTGCTTCGAGGCTCTAGAGACCCAAGAGGGAAGCTTGTTTGTCGAAGTTTGGCACTCGATTCCGGACTTCGGCAAATTTCCCCCGGGCGATCACTGACCCGGATTCCAGGTAGAGCACCTCGTCGACATGGCGAACCGTAGCAAGTCGATGGGCCACAACAATCGTGGTGACTTCACCCTCAAGCTCGCGCATCGTGGCAATGACGGCCTCTTCGGTTTCCGCGTCCAGCGCACTCGTAGCCTCGTCAAGTACAAGCAGGCGAGGGCGGGTGTAGAGCGCACGGGCAATTCCCAGTCGCTGTCGCTGTCCGCCGCTGAACATGAACCCTCGCTCGCCAACTGCGGTGTCAAGTCCTTCACGATGCTTGATCAAGAACGTGTCCAAATGAGCGCGTCGCAAAGCATCCCATACGAGGTCGTCATCAATGAAATCATCAGGAAATCCAAGAGCAACATTTTGACGAACCGAGCCAGCTACCAGGGCCACTGCCTGCGGGACATACGCGATTGCTCCTGGCCACTTATCGATGGCCACGCGTGGGGGTTGGCCGCCTACCGAGACCGAGCCAGCATCTGAAGAGACGACACCTAACAGCACATCTGTCAGCGTTGACTTCCCAGCACCAGTGGGACCGACGAGAGCAATCGACTGTCCCTCAAGAACGTCAAGTGACAAGCCTCTCAGCGCCGGGCTTTCGGCCCCGGGATAGGTGACAGAAACATCCGTGAGTTTCACTCGAGCAACAAAACCTGG
>MDTD01194092.1_pt1 | contig 16274 bp, 22 predicted proteins | sample 811221 | NCBI WGS metagenome assembly MDTD01 (sample SAMN05326646, study PRJNA326480) | marine metagenome | isolation source: seawater | place: Pacific Ocean: South West | collected 2011 | reverse complement strand
GATGCCATGTTTCTTTAGGTATTTTGAAAATAGATTCTTTCTGCATTAACTGGGGTAGCTCATTTTCTATTTGTATATACCACCCATCGCCTTCAACAACAAATACATCACGATCTTCTTCGTCCATGTGCCAGTTTAGGTCTTCTTCAATGAGAGTAGACATAAAGTTACGCTGGACTAGTATATATGTTTCTGTCTCTTCAATTATCTTTTCTCTAAACGGCAACATATATTTACCTTAAAATTTATATACTTCTTTAAGTGAATTACCAAATATCTTTCTATGACTCAAGTCTAATTCAGGATCTAAATCATCGTTAGACGAGATAGATGTTGACGGTTGCATTTTTAATTTCTTATTATTGAGATTCATTTCAAGCTCATCAATAGCACCTTTTAGTCCTCTCTTTGGTGTCTTTTTAGACTCGGCAATAAAATATTCAAACCAAGAAATGTCGTCCATGTTAACAGCGTCAGATATTTTTATCTGTTCTACAGGAATATCTATATAAGACAAAGAGTCAATTGAATAATTAAAGCTGAATGAGCCTAACATTCCACTTTGTGCCCACGAATGTCGTGGTTTAGATTTCCCTGCAAGCTCGTCGCTAAGATTTAAGGTAATCATTTTCATTAATCCTGGTTTACCTACTTTACAAAAAAGATCTACAATTTTTTTGTGTTTATATAAAAGTCTATAAACGTTAGAGCAATGCTCGAAACCTTGGAATGATAGTCCTGCGCCCATACCACCTTTCGCAAGGTCTGGACCAAGTAGTTCAATAAAAACATCTGGGTCAAGATGCTTGTAATTAGCAATCATGTTTTTATTATTAAAATCTGATTTACCAAACTTTCTTGTAAATTTAAATTGATCTTCTTTAGACAATACAATATCTTTACCCATTAGAACTGCTAAAAGAAATGTTGTCTCTTGTTTTCCTAATACTCTAAAATTTTTGATAATAATGTTTTTCATAACTGAATCGAATAGGTTTTTAAACCAATCTTTCGATTGCCTACTAAGATAAGAAATGTATGAAAGATCTGATTTGAATTCTTCAATCTTATTCTTGAGTTGCTTACTTGTTATTTTACCAAGATTTAGTTGTTCAAGAAATATTTCAATATCATTGCTTGTTTTATTTATTTCCGTCTTTAATAGTTCATTTACTTCCTGAACTATTGTGTGAGAGTCTCCTAGTTTTCTTGTAATGTAGTTTAGCGTATTAATGAAGAAGTTGTTGTTTGATGAATTTTTTATTTTATTAAATTTTTCTAAAAAAGAATTGGCTAAAAATTCATCTATTTTAGCAGAAAAATAATCTACTTTAGGTAAATCAAAATATAGAGTTTCAACAAAAATAAATTTGTAATCGTATTCCTGATTTAACTTAGTAATACTTACGATTATTCTTTCTATTATTTCATTTGCTGCTTTATAGTTTTTTGGCTTCACGTCTTGCCACCGTAGATTCGGTATGCCTTCTGGCATTATATCTACTAGAGTGTTAATTATTTTGTCTTTATTTGACTCTTTTGCTGTCGAGTAGAATTCAGATATTCTTTCTGCACTTCGAGATGAAATTGCAATATTTGGGCCCACCTCGTCCATTCTTTCATCTATAAGGCTTTGAATTGCTGTACTTACTGTGTTTTTTTCTAAATACTGCATAAGTTCGAAATAAAACATTTTTGCTGCATAGACATCACTTGTTCGGAGATACGCTTTTGCGCTTAAACCTTTCTCAATTGCAGCTTGCAGGAAAAAGTCTGAAGGTTTTAAGTTAAGTTCATTACACGTTTTTAAAACATTTTTGTAATAGTATATCTCAAGTTCAGTGCCTTCCTTATCATAAAGTTTAATTAATTCGTCAATTAATTCGTTATATACCTCACCTAATCCGACTACATTTTCACTGTAAACAAAATTTGAATTTTTAAAAGATTTCAAAAAAAACGAAATCATTATATCATCACCTGATTCTTTTGCTTCTCGATAAAAAGAAAGCACCTTGCCTGCTGGATCTTCGCCTACACTTGCACGACGATTTTTGAATTCTTTAAAAAAAGTTTGTATATCAATATACTTTTCGTTGTAAGGTAATCTTTCTCCTTCTTTCATTTTGGCTTTTTCAATATAATCTGTTTCTTTGTCTGCAATTGCATTCATTGTTGCAAAGTCTAGTTTATTACTTGCGTTACCTTGCACAAAATCGTTAAGACTGCTATACCAGTCGACAATTTCAGGTCTATCTTCATTAAGTCTTCCTAGTCCTATTAGCCTAGCATCATACTTAGGATAAAAAGAAACGCAGACAGGACCATCGCCTTGACCAAACAGAATAATACCATCGTATAAAGAAGGTATAAAAGTTTTATCAAATGTTCGTATTAAATTTAAACTTATATCTGCAGTTCTATCAGTGGATCCAATAATTGTTTTTGGCATAATCAAAGCATTATCAGAAATTGTATCTAAAGATTTTCTAAAGTATTCAATACTCTCGGGACTTTTTTCTCCTCTTGAATATAGTTTCAACAACTGATCTTTAATTGTCCAGTTATCACCATGCACGTGTTTAGCTAAATCCTCAAACGTTATTAAAAAGTTGCTTATATCAATTTCAAAAACAAGACATATATTGCCGTAGCTACTTGCTATCCTAGGATTAAATTGATAACAGGTGTAAAGACCTTTGCCATGATAGTCACCTCCTCCGGGTGAAAAACCACTTGTATCTGTAAATGGATCAGATATCATATCACCGATGACATACTCTTCGACGTCAAATTTAGTTTTTTTATTTAAGTTGAATTCGCCTTTTTGTATTAGTTTAACTAAGCTGGCTTTATCTTCAGTACTAGTCGGACTTTGATACCAAGGTTCTCCTTCGTAAGATTCATCTTCTAGTTTAGCTTTTGCTTTTACATTATATCTAGCCCAGTTTTCGTGAGAAGTCAAATGATAGCATATCATCTTTCCATTTGAAAAATTAATTTTATTAGGGTTTAAACTTGATATATTTAATTCTGTTAATAACCATCTTATACTTCTGTTCATATATTTACAAACCTTGTTCAAATATTTGTCGTGTATTTGTGTAATAAATATGAATATTATTATATAAAATATAATAAAAAAGGATAATATTATGAATCGACTTGGATATGCATGTATTAACATGGAACTACGAGAAAAAGGCATATTCAATTCTAGGACAATGCGAAAAGCTACTTTTTTGTCAAAAGGCTTGCCGCATGCGTCAAAGCTAGTTCTTCAAAACGTTAAAGATATGTTGCCTATTTTTAATTGGAATTATAAAAATAATATTGAAGTATTTCGCCTATCCTCTGTAATTACTCCTTGGGCTAGCGAATACGAGTTGCATGATCTTCCAGATTATGAAGAAATATGTCATTACCTTAAAATGGCGGGTGATTATACTAAAGTTATTGGGCAAAGAATTTCTTTCCACCCCGGACAATTTAACTGTCTTGCATCTGAAAAAGAACATGTTGTAGAAAATTGTATAAAAGATCTAGAAATTCATGGTAAGCTTTTTGATCTTATGGGTCTTGATCAAAATCATTGGTCTAAAATTAATATACACTTAGGCTCATCATGCGGTGGCAACTTACAACTAGCAGCAGAAAACTTTAATAAAAACTTTCAAAGACTATCACCTTCAGTCCAATCAAGATTAACTGTAGAAAATGATGACAAAGCTTCAATGTTTAGTTCAAAATTTCTTTATGAAAATATTTACAAAGTTTCAGGCACACCGATTGTATTTGATTCTCACCACTTTAGTCTTGGCCCTCAAGATGCACCTTATGATGAATCTTTTGATATGGCATATGATTCTTGGCCTTCAACAGTCAAACCAACATGTCATCATTCTAACGGAAAAAAAGAGTTTGAGGATTCAACAATAAGATCAGCAGCAGCACATTCAGATTTTTATTATAAGCCTTTTGATAGCTGTGGTAAATCAGTTGATATTATGCTTGAGGCTAAGTGTAAAGAAAAAGCGTTGATGAAATACAGAAAAGACTTTTTAACTAATAAGTAAATCTTTGGTGTAAACAATAAAATAATTTATTACACTAAACATTAAGAAGGATTTATATGAATAAATTAATAAGTAAAGAAGAAGTTTTAAGTTTTGATGACGTAATCTTAGTTCCTGGCTACTCAGATCTTGAGTCTCGAAAGAATATTGATACTTCTATAGATATACTATATAATAATAAGAAATTAAACTTTAAAATACCAGTGATTAGTTCTCCAATGTCTACAGTTACAGAAGCTCATATGTCTAATGCAATGATTAGCCAAGGTGGTTTAGGTATTATTCATAGATACAACACAATAGAATTCCAAACAAAGTTGTTAGGTTATGTTAATCATAGAGACTATAGAGCAGCAGCAATAGGCGTTACAGGTGATTATAAAGAAAGATTGTCATCACTAGCCGAAAATGATCTAAGTATAGTTTGTATAGATGTCGCTCATGGGGATCATGTTTTAGTAGAAAAAGCAATTAATTATGTTAGAAGTAATTACTCAAACCTTTTTATAATTGCCGGAAACGTTGCAACAGGAGAAGGTTATAAAAGGCTTGCAGCAGCCGGGGCACACGCAGTTAGGACATCAATAGGTAGTGGTTCAATATGTACAACCAGAATTCAAACAGGGCACGGCATGCCCACATTTCAAGCTATACTTGATTGCATGTCAGCAAAAACCTCTTTACAAAAAAACAATGAAAAAAACATACCTTATATAATTGCTGACGGTGGTATAAAAAATGGTGGAGATATTGTTAAATCACTTGCAGCAGGTGCTGATTTTGTTATGCTTGGTTCAATGCTTAGTGGCACAAGAGAAACCCCGGGTAAAATAACTATTCAAGACGGCAAAAAAATGAAAAGATATAATGGCATGGCTTCAAAGCTTGCCCAAAAGAATTGGAAAGGAAGTTATAATTCAATTGAAGGTGTATCTTCTTATGTAACTTATAAAGGTACAACATCAAAAGTAGTTAACGAAATTATGTCAAACGTAAGAAGTGGAATGTCATATAGCGGTGCAAGTTCATTACAAGAGTTAAAAGAAAATGCAGTTTTTCGAAAACAAAGTAATTCTTCAACAATTGAAGGTAATGCACACATTTTTAATAGGAATAAATAATGCCAGTAAAAGTTGTTTTAGGTCTTCAGCACGGAGACGAAGGTAAAGGAAGAGTTGTAGACGATTTAGTCCAAACTTGGGCAGATGTTGTTGTAAGATTTCAAGGTGGAGGTAATGCCGGACACACAGTTTATGACGAAAACGGTAATAAATTTGTAACACACATACTCCCAGTTGGAGTATTAAGTAATACCAAGTTTAACTTAATAACTAAAGGTTGCGTTGTCAATGTTATTGATCTTTACAATGAAATAAAAGAATTAAATGTAAAACCTGAAAATCTTTTAATTTCAGGATTATGCCCAACAATTGAACCAGTTCATTTAGCCAAAGATAAAGTTAAATATCAAGGAAAACTAGGAACAACAGGACGTGGAATAGGTCCTGCTTATTCTGATTTTTATGCTAGAGATTCAATATTGTTTGAAGATGCTATAAATAATCCACGTGGATCAATGCTGAAAATACAAGAAAAATTCTTTGATTATCAGACGTATCTTGCTGAAACTTATATTATTAATTACGATGAAGATATAAGTGATTTAATTGATCAAAACTTTAAAAATTTCAATAAGTGGGTCGAAAGTTATTATACAGCAGTAGAATTTTTAAAACCATATCTTTTAAAAAAGGAAGATATAATACAAGACCTTTATAGAAGAAATTTAAATATTTTATTTGAAGGTGCACAAGGGAGTGGTCTTAGTATATATTCATCAAACTATCCAGATGTAACATCATCATCACCTACAATAGGCGGAGTACTAAACTCTTCAGGATTGAATCACAACCAAATTGATGAAGTAATAGGTGTAATTAAATCTTATAAAACAAAAGTTGGAAGTGGTTTATTTCCTACACAAATATTTAATAAAGATGCAGAAACATTGGCTAGCATTGGCAAAGAATACGGTGCAACTACAGGTCGACCAAGAAAATGTGGTTGGTTAGACTTGGACGAAGTGAAAGAAGCCGTTTTATCAAATGGAATTACACATATATGCGTAATCAAAACAGATGTTTTAATGCACATTGATAACCCTAAATACTACGTGAGAAAAGTTTTTTATGATTTGCCTAAAATTGAAAGAGTATCATGCAGTGATCCAAGTTTTAATATTCTTTTAGATACTATTAAAAAAGAAACAGGTGTTGAAACTATATCATATACAACTGGTCCAAAACGAGGTGAAATTGTGTGGAGAATTTAAAAAAGGCGATTTGTTATATGATTCGTCAAAGAAAAAATATTGTATTTTTTTAGAATACGGAAAAAACAAAGAAGGCAAAAAATCAAAAACTTTATCTAAAATACTTATGGAAGAAACAATTTTTGTATCTACAACAATTTCTTTATATAAAGCATATGATAAAGTAATAAAATTTAATTAAGATTTAAAAGAAAAAAAATGATACCAAGATATAAAATACAAGAAATACACGATGTCTGGAAAACTGAAAATAAACTTGCAACATGGCTTAAAGTAGAGTTATCACATCTTGAGTCAATGGCGAGAAATATAACAGATAAAACTATAACATTAAAAGAATTAAATACAATTAAAGAGCATGCATGTATCGATAAAGAAAGATGGAAAGAAATTGAAAAAGAAACAAGACATGATGTTCAAGCATTTGTGCAAATGTTAGAAGAATCAATTCCTGACAATAGCGGGCGTTGGATTCATTACGGATTAACATCATCTGACATTATCGATACATCATTAGTTTTAATGTGCAAAGAATCTTTAAATGTTATAGAAAAATACTGTAGCATTGCTTTGTTTAATTTAAGTAATCTTATAAAGCGAGAAGAATCCAAATGTCAGATTTTATCTAGAACGCATGGCAAAGCTGCTGAAGTTCAAACATATAGACATGTTTTTATTCGATGGAATTCAGCTTTAAGAAGAGGTTACGATGCTCTAAGACTAGCAAAAACTTCATTAAAGCATGGAAAACTATCAGGTCCGTCCGGTAATCATACAACTAACTGTCTAATGAATGAAACAAATGCGCTTAGAACACTCAATCTTTATCCAATGACTTGCTCTCAGATAATACCTAGAGATTATTTTTTAGATTATTTTTATGCTATTCTAAAGGTTGTATTAGCAGTTGAAAAAATAGCTTATGATATTAGAATCTACAGTATTGACGGTGTAAATGAAATGTCAGAACCTTTTAGAAAAGGACAAAAAGGTTCAAGTGCTATGCCGCATAAAAAGAATCCTATATTAACTGAAAATATATGTGGTTTAACAAGATTATATAAATCATATATGAATACTGCAATAGAAAATTGCTTGACACTTTTGGAAAGAGATATATCACACTCATCCAGTGAAAGAATTATTTTTAAAGATGCAGCACATATTGCTTGCTTTACTCTTGAAAGAATATCGAAAGTTTTATTAAATTTAAATCTAAATAATGATATTGCTAATAGAAATGTAGAAATCTTTAATCAAATGACTTTGAGTCAAGAACATATGAATAAAAGTATTCGAGAAGGTAAAAGTCGAAAAGAATCACATGATGAATCTCAAATTAAATCAGAAAACAAAAGTTTTTTAACTTCTTATTGATATTTATAAAAAAGTGATAAAGGTTAAATTATGAACGAGAGAAAATTAATAAGAGAATTTCTAGAGAAAATGCAACAAGATTATAGTTTAGATAGCGTACATAGTGACCACGATCGTCCATTAGATCCTGATGGTGATGGTTATGTAAGTGCAGAAGATCTGCACGGTCATTTTGATTTAAACGGAGACGGTAAAGTTACAACACAAGATTATGTTGATCATATTAAGTTTCATTGCGCGCACCCTGAGTCATTAGCACATTATAATAAAGCAAGAGAAGTTTCAATCCAATCTGTTCCTTGTAAGACTTCTTATGACAGTTGTTCGCAACATTTAATGGCTAGTCCTGATGATATTGAAAAATGTTTGCGTCCTTTAATGGATTGTACTGGATCTACTTGTAGAGAATCATCAACAAAAGCTTTACTTGACGTATTGCAATCACTTATTAATTGCGGCGTCTTTGGTTAAACAATAAGTGTAAATTTAATATATTTGGATTAATATATTAGAAAGTAATACAATGATAAAAACAGGCGATAAGGTATATTATTATCAAACTATGAATAGAGTAGGAACTGTAGTTGAAATAATTACAGAGAGAAATAACCAGCTCACAGTTGGCGGAACTTCTGAGGCAAGAGTACTTGTGAGAGTAGAATACCCAGAAGGTGATGTTATAACTTATAGAAGAGGGGATATACAAAAAAACTTTGATTAACTTTTTATTAGCTTTAACAATTCATTTTAATTTTTGTAATGAAATATACAAAGATCTTGCTGGAAAAGATCCAAGAGAAGAAAACATTTTAGTTTGTTCTTTACTGATTGAAGATGCAAAAAAACAAGAGTTAGATGTAAATATAACATTAGCGACTGCTTGGGAAGAATCTAGATTTACACAACAGTTTAAACCAACCAAATATGATTGTATGGGACCTTTACAAATCAAATACAAATATTGGTGTCCAAACAAAAAAGGAAGAATAACTGCAACAAAAGATGATGGACAACTTTATATGTGTGATCCTTATCATCACGGTGTTAGAGCTTTAAAATATTACATAGACAAATTTAAACCGCTTGAAAAAGCTTTATGTTACTATAATAACTCTAATAAGTGTAGAAAATCAAATATTTCAGGTTACGTTAAAAGAGTTTTAGAATATAAAATAAAAATAGACACAGTCTCAAAAAAGAAAGAATATTCAAACCTATAAACACACCTAAGTGTAATATTGTTAATTTATAAATTATAATATTATATGGAGGAACAAAATGCTACCAGCAACATATAAGAAATATTTTTATCAACTAGTCAACCACTTAAATGATGAACACAATATAAAGGTTATTCAAAAGCCTGATGTTGATGATGCTTGGTATCCTATGTTAAATTTAATCTATATTAATCAAAATCTTAAATATAGAGAACGACTTTTTACTTTATTACACGAAGCTGGTCATTCTTTAATTGATAATCAAATAAGACATAAAGATATTCTTTGTTTCAATAAAAATACACCTCATAAGATTAGATCTAAAAAAGGTTTTGTACATACTCTAAACGAAGAAATACTGGCTTGGAATTACGGTAAAGAACTTGCAAAGAGATTAGAGTTTAAATTAGAATATAACAAACTAGAAGACTATATGACTGACTGTATTATGTCTTACACAAGAATGGGGCTTAAATCAATTTACGGCTCAGAAATAAATGCTGATATTATATGGACAACGTATGTGTAAAATTATATTGTAATTAATATAATATTTGTATAGGAGACTAAAATGGCACTTTCAAAAAAACAATTAAAAGAGCTTAAGAGTAAACTGCAAGAGAAAGATCAAAATGCAATTGCTAATATTCGAAAAGCAAAAGGCCCTACACAAACTCAAGTCAAGAAAACAATTAAAAAAGAAGGATTTTCTCAAAAAAAATATGTTGTTAGATGGAATTATAAAGTAAACGACCTTGTAAGAGTTACCTATGGAAATGGTAGTATTGGTTTGATTATTTCTAATTTTGAGTATTTCTCTAAGAAGGTAGAGAAAAATTGTTTTTTTGTTCTTATAGATAATGCTGTAAAGCAGATTGATGGAAGATATATACGACAGATATAACTTAGAAGTGTAAATAAGAAAAAATTAAAAATATAATATTAAGTAAAATAAATCAACCTTAACCTTTTAAAGGATTATTTAAAAAATGAAACTTAACGTAAAAAGAGATGACATTGTCTTTGGCACCAACATTCTTGATCTCCGCGTTCCAAGTAAATTACGAGAAAGGCATCCTTGTGGTGTTGATTATTTAGACGCTGCATTTGGAGGTGAAGGTTTTACACCGTCAACTATTTCTTTATTCACAGGAGAACCTGGAGCTGGTAAAACAACTCTAATGCTTACACTTGCTAACGCTCTGACTTCACAAGGTTATGTTTGTTTATTTAATACTGCTGAAGAAAGTTTATATCAAGTAAAACTCACGTGTGAAAGACTTGAACTTACATCAGGTTTTATTGCTGGTCAAGAATCTTATGTGCCAAGATTAATCAAGCATTGTGATATATTACGCAAGAAATTTCCTAAAAAGCCTTTCTTTTTAATTGTTGACTCTCTTCAAACGTTAAACGATGGAAAATATGGCGAAGATCATACAAATAGTCAATCTGCTGTAAGATCACTTCAAGCTTTAACTGATTATGCAAAAGAACATTATATTAATGTCATATGTATTGGACAAGTTAATAAAAGTGGTAATATGGCTGGTAGTCAAAAACTTAAACATATGGTTGATGCTATGTTACATCTTTCTATCGAAAGAAAAGATGAAGACTTTAAAGGATTAAGAGTTTTAGAAACTGTAAAAAATCGTTTTGGTGGCGCAGGATGGACTTTCTTCTTAGACCTTAAGAAAGAAGGTTTTAGTGAAGTTGCAAGAGTTGGAGTAAAATAATAATGACAAAGGCATTAATTGCCTATATTTTAGGATCTGCATTTGTCTTTCTGCAGCATAACTTACAATTTATAAACGAATACTTTAAAGATAAGTCACATATTCTTATATTAACAATGAGTATTCCTATATCATGTCTTTATTTTTATGCATGGACACATTTTGTCAACATAAGTAATGGATCAGTATGGTCAGCAAGATTTATATTTTTTGGTTTATCCTACTTTGTTTATCCAATAATGGCTTATGTTTTTCTAAATGAGTCACCTTTTACAGTTAAAACAGCTCTTTGCACAATACTCAGTGTAATCATCTTAGTAATACAATACAAATTATAAACACTTATGTGTAAATAAGATCAATAATAAATTATAATAAAGTATAATCAATAATCATTAATCCTCATAAAAAGGACACTTTAAATTGAATATTAAAAGCTTTCTAAAAATTGTCAAAAACCTTCCTCCACATCATGCAGTTCTTATGCGAGCAAGTACTGGAGTTGGTAAATCATACTTGGTTAATCAAATCTCAAAAGAAATCGATTTACCACTTATTGATGTACGTGCTTCAATTATGTCTGAAGGTGATGTTCAAGGTTATCCCGATCTTGAAGGAATGAAAGAAAAAGGTATTATGACTTTTTGCATGCCTTCTTGGTTCGTTAGAGCTTGTAGTGAACCGGTTGTTTTATTCTTGGATGAATTTAATCGAGGTTTACCTGCAGTACAGCAATCTTTCTTCCAAATAGTATTGGATAGGCAGTTAGGCAATGATGAAAACGGCAATCCATACAATATCCATCCTGAAACACGTATTTTCGCTGCCATTAATCACGGTAACGAATATGATGTTAATGAGATGGATCCAGCACTCTTAAGAAGATTTTGGGCAATCGATTTAAAGCCAACTAAATCTGACTGGATATCTTGGGCTAAATCTAAAAATGTTGATAACTTAATTATTGAGTTTCTTAAAACAAGATCTGCGCATTTATATGTTAACTTAGAAAAGATCAAACCAGGAAACGTTTTCCCGACTCCAGCTTCTTGGGCAAGATTTGATGAAGTTCTTAAGTTTAATAACGTTAACTTATTCGAATCAAAAGATAGGTTTGATATATTCAATACTGCAATTGGTTTTATAGGACAAGAAGCAGCTGTTGAATTTACTGATTTTGTTAAGAAATATGAAATAATAGTTACTCCTGAAGAGTTACTTAAAAGCTTCAAGAATTGTCAAGAAAAGATTAAGTCTATGTCTAATGATAGAATTAACTCCTTGATTGAAAGATTAGGTGAACATTCTGGTTCAAATGACTGGACAGTTTCTGAAGCAAAAAATGCTGCTAGACTTGGTAAAATGGTTTCTGAAGAAATGATGATTCACTTCTGGTCTTGCGTTACTAAAGCTAAAAATATTAATTCTATTCAAAAGTTTCATAAAGAAATTGGTGAATATGTTGTTGAAATTGTCAACAGTAATCGTGACCTCCTCAATCAATAAGAGAGATAAGTATGACTAAAAAAAGTAACAATAACAATATGTTATCTGCAAAAAAAGTTAGTCAACAAGAAATCGATAATTTTGATTTATCGCCTCACTTAGTTAGCTTTCTTTGGAGTGAACCCTTTTACAGTAGAATATTAAGATCCTTAAACAAAGAAGAAACAACAGACATACCAACAGCCGGTGTAACTTGTGTTGATGGTGATATTACATTATACTGGAACCGAGAGTTTATGGCTGGCTTAAGTAAAAACCAAGTAAACGGATTACTTAAACATGAATGTTTACATCTAGTCTTTGGTCATACTACAGAAAGAAGAAAAGATCCACATATAATTTGGAACTATGGAACAGATCTTGCTATTAATTCAACGATACCAAAACATGAATTACCTGAAGGTGGTCTAATCCCAGGTGAAAAGCTTCACCTAAGCTCAGATCAAAAATCTAATATGTCTGATGAAGAGATAGAAAACTTTGAAAAGTTATCTAATCTTATTGCTAGCTTGCCCAAAAATAAAACATCTGAATACTATTTTAATAAGTTAATCAGTGACGATGATATTAAAAAATATCTTGAAGAAATGTCTCAGGGACAAACTGTTTCAATTGGGTTTGATGACCATGATGGTTGGGATGAAATGTCTACAGAAGAAAAAGAACTTCTTCAAGGTAAAATAAAAGAGATTGTTAAAGAAGCTGCTGAAGAAGCTGATAATAGAAATTGGGGATCAGTATCACATCAAACAAGATCTGAAATATACAAAATGTTGTCAAACAAAATTCAGTGGCAATCATTACTTAAGCGATTTTGCGGGTTTACTAAGAAAGATCAAAGAAATTCTTCTGTAAGAAAACTTCACAGAAAATATCCAGGTATTCACCCGGGAGCTAAAAAAATATATCGTCCAATGATTGCAGTATATATTGATGAAAGTGGTTCTGTTTCTGACAAAGAGTTGTCAGCATTTTATGCTGAACTAGATAATCTTTCTAGGAATACTGATTTTTATCTTTATAAGTTTGATCATCGTGTTGATGAAAAAAATGGTTTCTTGTGGAAGAAAAATAAACAGCCGAGTATTAAAAGGACACTTGTTGGTGGTACATCATTTGAAGCTGTAACTAATCATGCTATTAAAAATAAAAGAAAGTTTGATGGTTATATTGTATTGACAGATGGTGGCGCACCAAAACCTGGGCCTTCGTATAGAATGAAAAGGTGTTGGGTATTAGCAAAAAATTGTAAGTTAGCTTTTGAATCTGACAAAGCTGATGTTGTTATAAACATGTAAAATAATTGTAAAAGAGATAATTATGTTATATAATTTTAATAGTGAAACATTTAAATTTGTTAAAGAAAATAACAAAGTTAAACTATATCATAAGGCTCAGAATAAGTGGTCGCAAGGCTGGACTTATATTGGGAAGTACGAAAATACGCAAAAAGCAGAAATAGCTGCAAGACAATACACTAACTAAAAAGGAATAAAAACAAAATGATGCGTTATAAGATTACTATTGATAGACACGGGCTCGGAGAATATGAAAAGAGTGTTGTTGACTATGTATTTGCCTCTTCTTCACCAAAGGATGCTTTGAAACGAGTTCAAGCTGTATATGATAAGTGTCAAAGAATTAATAAACGAATACCTTATAACTCAAGATTATTCTTAGAAGCTGTAGCTATTTCAGCCGGAACTGACTTAGACAAAATCAAATAAAGAAGAGATGTTGTTATGTTATATTATTTAGGTTTTTTCCTGATAATACTTTTTAATGTAGCAATATTTTATGATCAAGCTCAACACAATGAAAAAATATATAAATCTAATTTTAGTTTATTTATGGTTGTGTTGAGCTTTTTTTGTTTGATTGAGCTACTATTTTTCTCTCTGGTTTACACTGTAATGCTGAAAATATTTGGAGTATTTTAATGATTAATGATATTAATACCTTTATAGAAAATATGAACTCTTCTACTTCAACCAACGATAAGGTAGAAACAATCAAAACAGCCAGTAAAAATGTATTAAGAATATTGTATTATACATATAACACTTATATGCAATATAACATTACACCTAAAGTATTAGACAAAAGACCAGATCTCTGTAATAAACATACAAAATTTAGTTCTATATTTGACCTGCTGGATTCTTTAAATTTAAGATTAATTACGGGTCATAAAGCAATAGAAGAAACAAACGGGTTTATTTATTGTAATCCAGAATATAAACAAATCATTTATTTGATTTTAGATAGAAACTTAAAAGTTAGGGCATCGGTAAAATTAATCAATAAAGCGATCCCCAGCTTGATACCTACTTTCAATGTAGCGTTAGCTAATAAGTATGACGACAAAACAAAGAAGAAAGTAGACTTTAAGAAAGATGTTTGGTATGTATCAAGAAAACTCGATGGTGTTCGCTGCCTCATTGTGGTGGACGAAAAAGGAAAAGCTAAATCATTCTCACGTGCAGGAAAACAATTTCATACGTTATCCTTGGTAGAAAAAGAAATAGAAAATTTAGGTGTTAAAAACGTTGTTTATGACGGAGAAATGTGTATAGTAAATGAAAAAGGTAATGAAGATTTTCAAAGTATAATGAAAGAAATTGGTCGCAAAGACCATACAATACAAAACGGTTTATTTCAAATATTTGACTTCATACCTTCAGTTATATTTAAAAGAGGTGAAGCAACCTCAGGTTCTTTCTCACAAAGAGTATTTGCTTTACAAAACTTACTATTAGGTAAGGAACTAAAACATTTAGACTTTTTGAGTCAAACTCCAATATCTTCTTTTGAAGAGTTAGATGAACTTGCAAACAAAGCATCAGAAAAAGGTTGGGAAGGATTGATGCTTCGAAAAGACGACATGTATAAGGGTAAAAGATCAAATGATATATTAAAAGTTAAAACGTTCTATGATGCTGAGTATATTGTTATAGATACATTCTTTGGTCCTATTAGATATATTAAGGAAGGTACTGAGGTAGAAGAAGAAATGTTAAGTGGTGTAGCTATAAAACATAAAGATAATATTGTAAGAGTTGGTAGTGGATTTAGTATTGATCAGCGCAAGCATTATTTTAATAACCCACAGGATATTATTGGCAAAGAAATAACAGTGGAATACTTTGAAGAATCTCAAAATCAAAATGGTGAATACTCATTAAGATTTCCTGTAATAAAGGTTATTCACGGTGACAAAAGAAAATACTAGTTTAACAGGTAAGCTGTGTCTATATAGAGACATTCCTGTTCTAGTATTAAAAGAGTATAGTACTCTACCTTCATTTATATACGCAGAATCAATTTCAAAATATTATATTTTATTTCCTCAAGGAGGAATTGATACAGTTACTGCTCAAAGTTTGAAAGTAATAAAATAATGTGGGACTATGTTTTTAAATTTTTTCCTCACTATGATAAAGATTATGTTTTTATGACAAATCTTAGCACAAATATAAGTGTAAGAAAAGATGAGATAAAAAATTATTTAGACAAAGGATATGAGTTAGGTTATGTAAAACCTTATATACATTGTAGAACACAAAAAAAATAAATCTTAACAATGATAAATAATATATATATTCGTATAGAAAAATAAGGTATGTATTATGAGATTAACCGAAAGACGTCTAAGAAGAATTATAAGAGATGTTATTGCTGAGAGTATGCGTAGGCATCCCGATACAGCTGAGGAGGTACATCAGTTTCACCAAGATCTTAGAGATAGAATAGCTCAAGATGAAGAAGATGAAATGTATCGCTTAGAGCAGGAAGAACTTGATCGTGAAGAAATGTTTATTAAAAATGAAACTGAAATGTATCGTACTTTAAGTCCAGAAAGATTGGAACAAGAATGTAGAATGCATGGTTTACCACCAAATTGCACAGTAGAACAATTAGTTAGAAAAAAATACGAAGAACTTAATAATATGTCTTAATTTTTTCTTAGTTACAACATTTATAAACCAGCTTCTTGCTGGTTTTTTTGTATTCGCAAAAAGAT
>MDTD01017304.1_pt1 | contig 16274 bp, 12 predicted proteins | sample 811221 | NCBI WGS metagenome assembly MDTD01 (sample SAMN05326646, study PRJNA326480) | marine metagenome | isolation source: seawater | place: Pacific Ocean: South West | collected 2011 | reverse complement strand
GTTGATGTCAGGCATCTACTACTGGTTGCCGATGTAATGACCTCAGAAGGTGAGGTTAGAGCCATCGGTCGTCACGGTGTCTCAGGAACGAAGCACAGCATTCTTGCTCGTGCTGCATTCGAAGTTACGGTTAATCACCTGTTGAAAGCTGGTATTATTGGTGAAAGAGATCAACTAACAGGCGTTGCTGAGAATATTATTGTCGGTCAGCCAATATCATTAGGAACTGGTAGTGTAGAGTTATATTACATTCCAGAGGAGTGATTATTCCCAACCATGAGAAACTATGTGGAGTATGGAGGAAAAAGTATGGATTTGAGTAGACAATTAAAGACAGCAATAACAACAGGTAAGCTATTATTTGGACAGAGACAGGCAGTAGATGCGTGTTCAAACGGAGAGGCAAAACTAGTAATTCTTGCGGCAAATTGCCCACAGGAATATATTGACAACTTACACGCTAATCACCCTAGTGTAACCAAACATCGAGCGACGTTGGTGAACCGAGAATTAGGCATAGCTTGCGGTAAGCCATTTGCAGTATCAACTATTACCGTTATTGAGGGTGGCGATAGCGATATTCTTTCGCTTAACACCAACATTGAATAATACTAGATTTGTTTCTGGGAAGGGTTGATGACCTTCCTATGACACGGTTGACACGGTGTCGGCCATGCCTAAGACAAAACCGATGATTTTTGTTACCGTGTTTTTTATTATTGCCTCTTTGTTGTTGATGAGTGCTAATCCGCTGATTGACCACCAAAATGTACAGGATGAAGATGCTCTTATTTTATCTCATAATCCCGATAGCAAATTGACATTGAGGAATTCCAATGACTGGTCTGCCACTGGAAATGCGGCGAATCCAGCTGTATTGCGTTCATTAGATACTTCACCAAATAATGAAATCGTTGTATCGGGTGTAATAAGTGGTTCAACGACCATGACATTGGGTTCTACCTCAATTACCTCAGGTCAATATATTGAGCCATGGATTGCCAAGGCAGACGCCAACGGTAACTGGCAGTGGATACAAAAAGTATCCATTACCGGTACATCGCAGTTTGCTGAAGCGACAGTACAGGACATATCGGTAGCGCCAAACGGTGATATTTTTGCCACTGGAATGTTTTACGATACAATTTCATTTGGTGGTATAACATTGACATCAACCGGCTATTGGGATTGCTGGACAGCGAAATTATCTTCCTCTGGGCAATGGCAGTGGGCCCAAGCACTTCGAGGCAATGGAGACTATGATGGAATGACAGTTACTACACTTGATGTTGTTTACGGCACATCCATCACAACTGACTCGAACAACAATCCAATCATTGGTGGATGGTTCCTAGGCAATACAGATGTCGGTGTGGCTGCGGATACTGGTGCACAGGACGGTACCGATATCGAGGTATTTGTCGCCAAATATGGTAATACAGGCAATCTCCAATGGACAGAGGTTGCGCGTGGTCAAGGTAGTCAGGAGATTAACACCATGACTGTAGATAGTAACAATGATGTCTGGGTTGCTACCACTTTTGAAGTTAGTATGACCTTTGGTAGCATAGTAGCAAATGCAGGAATTAACGAAATTCCTATGGGGATTGCCAAAATTAGCCAAACTGGCACCTGGCAATTAGCCTATGCGACGACGGGAAGTGGGCAACCATTTGCCACTGATTTCACTATGGATAACCAAAATAATCTATTGATTTCTGGTGCTTTTACCGGCAGCATCAACCTAGGGACCCAATTAACCAGTGCGGGGCAAAATGATGCATTCATTGCCAGTATGAGCTCATCGGGTAGTTGGAACTGGGCAAAATCAGTTGGCGGTGCAAGTTATGATTCAGGAAGTGGGGTTGAATATGACAGTAACACTGGTTATGCAATACTTGGGTTATTCTCACAGAGCAGTTTTAGTTTTGGTAGCCAGTCATTTACCACACGTGGATATAATGACTCAGTTGTGGTTACTTTTACCAGTAATGGTAACCCTGTTGCATTGTTTGATGCTGGAAGTACGTTGGATGATGCCATCACCGGAATATCACTCATGTCGAATGGTGCCCTAGTAGTAGCCGGGAATTATAATGGAACTATCGACTTTGGTAGTTCGAGTGCTGCTAGCCAATCAACGTCAGTTCTGATACCGTACGTGTGGGTAACAAAAACAATTGCGGTCCTAGACGCTGACGGCGATGGGGTTGCTGATGATGATGATAATTGTCCAAATACTGCAAATCCGGGGCAAGAGAATACCGATCAGGATTCAGAAGGTGATGCTTGTGACTCAGATGATGATAACGATGGTATAACTGATAATTTCCCTGACAATTGTCCAAGAAACAGTCAAACAGGTTGGACCAGCACCAGAGATTTCGACAACCCTGCTAGTTCGACAGATTGGGATAATGATGGTTGTAAGGATAACCATCCTGAAGACTTAGATGATGATAATGACGGAATACTCGATGTCGATGATAATTGTCCCAGGACCTCGTATAATCCGCCACGTCCAACCTGGGTTTCTGATCTAGCTACTGACATGGATGGCGACGGTTGTCGTGACAGTGATGAAGACATTAATGATGACGGCGATGCATTTGATGATTCATTTGATGATTGCCCAACCTACTATGGGACCTCAACACAAGGTGAGCAGGGATGCGCAGATTCTGACGGTGATACCTGGTCAGATGATACGGATACCTGCCCATTGCAATTCGGTAATTCCTCTGCCAATGGAAAGGTTGGCTGTCTTGACAGCGACGGTGACGGTTGGGCCAATGTCGATGATGCATTTGATTATGAGCCAACACAATGGTTAGATTCTGACGGTGACGGTTTCGGGGACAATCCTGATGGTGTAAACGCCGATGATTGCATCGACACATCTGGTGACTCGATATTTGACCGACAGGGTTGCTTTGACTTTGATGAAGACGGTTACTCTAATCCGGATGAACTGTGGGATGAAGGTAATGGAGCTGATGCATTCCCACAAAACCCAGACCAGTGGTCAGATTTTGATGGTGACGGATTGGGTGATAATTGGGGTAACTCAACGTGGACAGATCGACCTGATAGTTGGCCGGGTGAATATGTTGAGTCAATTAACCAAAATGAGCAAGATGCCTGTCCTTTCCAAGCCGGCACCTCAAATCAGCAAGGCATCTATGGCTGTCCAGACTTTGACGGCGATGGTTGGTCGGATAGCTTGGACGTTTTCGTGCAAGAAGCAAGCCAATGGTTGGACACCGACGGCGATGGTTTCGGTGATAATTTAGATGGCTTCAACGGTGATTACTGCCCTAATATCCCAGGAGAATCTAGTCAAGATAGAAAAGGCTGTATTGATACCGACGGTGATGGTTATTCTAACATCGACGAATTTTGGACTAGGTATAGTGGCGGTGATGTATACCCGCAAGACCCCGCTCAATGGGAAGACTCTGATGGAGACGGCTATGGTGATAACCCAGGGACTGCCATTTCGGACGATTGTATCGCCATCGCTGGCGATTCTACGTTAGATAGACAGGGTTGTCCCGATTTTGACTCTGATGGTTATTCAGATCCTACTGCCAATTGGAATACAAGTATGGGTGCCGACGCTTGCTCAACGGTGATTGGCAACTCAACAAACGATAGATTTGGCTGTTTCGACAGTGATGGAGATGGCTATTCAAACAAAGATAGTAATTGGGGATATTCAGACGGTGCGGATGGCTATCCTGATGACCCACTACGATGGGGGCCACCACCCTCATCTGAAAGCAGTTCATTTGCAACCATATCTATTGCAGGCGGCGGAGTCCTGATTATAGTAATACTCGGTGCTCTGCTATTTGTTAGAAATCGGCGAAAAAATGAAACTTATGACACCTCAAACATGAATTACCATGCCAACCAGATGGCTTATAATCAGGTCCAACAACAAACTATGCAGCAACAAAATTTCGCAACAAATCAAGTCGTTCAAGCTAATAGTCAACAGCCAATTCAGGCGGATCCCGCTCGAGAATACTACCAAAATTTGGTCAATCAGGGCTATCCCCATGAACATGCAGTTGCTTACACACAGCAGTATTTCCCCGGGTTTGTTGGATAAAATAGAAATTGTTGTTGATTCAAGTCAATACTTCTAACAATCTATCCTGTTCGGCGGCCATACGCAATTCCATAGCAATCCTGCGGCCACTTGACATCGGCATTCTCCATGTTGCGTTACCGTATGGATGGCCCACGTTGACGTGAACGTTAGTTCCGCCACCAAGCCTTGGCGCGACATCATAAATGTAGTAATTCATATCTTTGTCAATGCAGGTCTGCAAACAGAATGGTCCAATTATTCCAGGATCATAATGCTCTTTACTGGCCTTGATGAATTTTTCACCAAGTTCGAACGCTTTCTCGAGTAGTGATTCCCTAATCGTTGCTGTGTTGTGTCCGACAACAGTCATCTCTGGGATTTGTTGGTGCAACGGCATGGTCATTTGTTGTGGTGCAGGTAATCTTACATGACCATCAAGCGAGGACTCAAACCGCCAGTCAACACCTAATAATTCCAATTTTTCTCCTTCATCTGCTAACGGGCTGTAAAAGAAATTTAGGTTAAACACGGGACCGATTACATAACGTTCAATTCTTGCCCCATCGAGCGACTCTTGATCTATTACCCCATTTTTTAATAATGCAGCAGCTTTTTCGGCGTATTCCTCGTATGATGCACAAGTAAAGAATCCCCGTTCAAGTTTCTTCTGAGCGTGGTGAAGTTTCACAATAACCAGACAGTCTATGTCTTCAGGCTCATCTATCGCCTCGGGAAATGGTAGTCCAGCTTTTTCTAAAATCCAGTAATAATCCTGCTCCTCAGTTCTTTCTTCCATTCTTAGCATATTTCTAGAACCAAATAATGGAACATGGAAATTATTCTCGACATCATCAATAGTAGAATACGAAGTAAATGATCGATTAGGTATGTATACGACATTTCTCTTGCGCATTTCCTTCTGCATTGAATCATTCATGACATCATTAAAGGATGGCATAATGATGGTTTTATCAACCATACCTCGTTTGACTCTTCCGGAATTAGTTCTGTGCGTCTTGAAGTAGTTTGCATAGGTTTTGTGTCTACCTTCTTTACAGTATGCGACCGTAGGAAAACCTTCCTCAATCGCTCCGTCGCAGATATCTAACGCTGAGTGGGATGCTGTCATACCTATGCGCAATTTCATTCGATCGTAATCTTCGACGATTTTTGCGATATCGTCCTTGTTTATCATAACGGAACCCCTTTATTGCTTTGACAATTATGTTAATTGATTTTTGTTGTTAATCAAATTTTTGTAGTTGCATCAATTCTTCTGTTGATAGAGTGTCGCCAGACATTAATTTTGTCATCAAATCTTGCACTTCTACTCTTGCTTCCGATTTTCCTTTGCCTGAGTCATTCCCTTCCATTGCGGAAATCATGTCTTGAATGGAATGTAAGCATCGCAGTGACACGATATATAGATGGTGAGCCTTATCTGCCTCTTTCTTGGATTTGCGTAATTCTCTGTGGCAAGCTTCGGCTTTTTCTCTCTGCTTGTCAACCTCTTTGTTCCACTGCAGCATCAATTCATGAGCCTCCTGAGCGGCATTAGCGGCTTGTTGAACTTCTTCATGGGCTGCCTCTTGTTCTAAAAGTGCCGCTTTGAGTTCATCTCTAAGACCTTTCATATCTTCGTTTCCATCATCGATCGAAGTCATTTGTTTTAGCTTGGAACTAATCTCCTTCATACGCTTCATGACTTTTTTCTCATTTTTCCCAGTATGTCTACCTTGTTCGAATTCTCGTTCAAGGCGTTCAAGTTCCCGTCGTAATTGGTGCGAGGTTACTGGCCTTTGACCGCGTTTGCCACGATTATTATCCTGTTCGACGGGGCCTCTAGATACTTCGATTCGCGATTTTACTTCTTTGACTTTTTTGTTAGCGTCTTGTCGGAGGACTTTCTTATCACGGACAATTTCATTCATCTGTTCGCGAATATCACGCTGCTCGCGAACTTGGACAATTAGTTCTTTGACCTCGGCATTGAGTTCGTTTCTGGCGGTGGAGTGAGTTTTTGACTTCTTGTTCCATTCGTCTCTTGTCTCGCGGAATTTTGTTGCTTTTTCATTGACCATATTCTTTTTCTGTCCAAGAACTTGATTTATTTCACTCATTGCAATACTCACCTTACGTGCGAAGTTTCCACCTTACACTGTTATGGCGAACTATATCCCCCATTTAATGCTTGATATGGATACCTAATAACCAAATTTTGGTGTCTATCGTTGCTTTGACTGTAGATAACTGTCTAAACGAGACACTGCACTATCTATTTCCTGTCTAACCTGACCAAGATTAGATTTAGAATCGCAGCCTACGATTAATATGTTGCCGCCAGTTAGACGGTTAATTATTAGAATTAAGGTCTCAGTGACTATCGAGGTCTGTTGGAATTCATCTGATATGTAGTGAATTTCAGCCAATTTAGCGAGCATGTTTTTTGTTTCCTTGTCGTCGGGCTGCGCCGCAATGATAAAACCATTATCGTCAAGCATTGCAGCATTCTTGACATAAGCCATTTTTGCTAAATCAGATACCACGAACTCTTCCATAAATCGTCATCGAAACTGGGTGTATAATTTTAGCCGCACTCAAAGCTCACCAATCATCAATAATCCATCCTCATTCGAATAATAACCACTGATTGTTTTATCAACTTTCAACCCGTGTCTAGAGTAAAAATTTTGCGCTTTTAGATTTGACTTTCTGACCTCCAATTGAATCATTTGCTTACCATCTGATTTGGCATTGCTCTTCAATTCAGTCAACACCTCCGTTCCGTAATTTTGATTTTGTGCTTGTACGTCAAGCACTAATGATACAATGCGAATACGATTGTCGAAGATTGGTTTAGACCATAAAACCCCCATTAATGAATCAGGTAGTGGATACAATTTAGTGTCAATAAGTAATTTATTACCATGCCATTCTGGTATACCTAGCATCCTAAATGTCGTGTCATTGTATATTTCACCAGTCTCAAGTCTGAATAATTCGGTGACCTTTGTCTGCCAATTTTCCGGCAAGTCCTCTGGTTTGGGTCCTAAAATCCATTCAAATCCGGTAATAAAATCCCTCCGTCAATTATTCTTTGAAGATTTTCCCCGCTTCCCTCTATGTGGTTGGAGTACTGGTTTAGTTTTCTTCGCTTTTTTAGTGGTTGGTTTAGGTTGGTTACCTTTGCTATTAACTTCGGTCAAGCCTCCGTTTTTCAGTAACACATCAAGGTCCTGAAGCGAGAATGAGTCACCTGAGGCGACTTTATTTTTCACAGCAGCAATATTTCCGGGTTTTTTTGTTGACTTTGACCGTGGCTTTTTGTATTGCTTACCTCTTTTGTTACCACTTTGTTGGTTTCTTAACCATGCTTCTAATCTGCCAATTTCCCGACGGAGTTGACGTCGTTCCTTCTTCAGTGGATTTAATTCGATAAGTAGGCGCTTGGCTAAGTCATCAAAGTCCGTATGTTGACCAAATTTATTGATACTTATGATCTCTTTTCGAATATTTCTGATGTGGTCAATGGACTTCTCTTGCTGGTTCACAAGGCGCAAAAATTCTCGATGATAGTTTCTAGTTGCTTTGGCGTGAGCATGCATACTTTGTAACTCAAAAAACCATGAAAATAACGCTTTTTCTTTTTCGAACGATAGCTCAATGCCAGTATCGGAAGTCTCAGTGAGGTTAGTGTATACCTTGCGTAACTCTTCTTCGATAAAGTGGACTGGAATATAGTTGTTATTCGTTGAATCCCGCTTGCTTTGTAATTCGTTAATTTTGTTTCTTCGTGGCCTGAGCTCGGTCGACAGAGTGGTTTGCTCCTTCGCTAATTCAGCGTTTTTTCTCAAGGCTTTTGACATTCTAATCGCTTCGTTTCTTTCACTTTCCCGAGCGGAAATCCGCTTTTCAAGAAGTCCGAGTTTGGCAAAGAGTTGTTCAAGCTCTAGTTTGATTTCCGCATCTTGTTTGCTTCGTAAATCTTCAAATAAATCTAGTTGTGGCGCGTTGTTGACAAGATTTGGATATTTTGGTTCACAAATAGCTCCCCAGTCACTATACTTATTGATTAATGAAAAAGCGCGTAAAACTTCATCTCTAATCTCATAAACACCTTCGGCGTCTAATACTATGCTCAAATCGTGAAACTGGTCAAATGGGTCTTCCACTGGTAGAGAGTGCTTGCCTAGCCTAATGTTCTCCCCGCCTTTGATTATCTCGTCGGCGTACGGCTTCTTGTGTTGCCACCCTTTTTTGTCCCGCGGTATCAATTTTCCTTCTCTTACCGACACGACTGATTTATTCCACGGCCAGTGATTAGTGAGGTTGGTAAAGAACTCAATCAGTAACTCTGCCACCGAGTTTTGGTCCGACTTGAAAGATGCTACTGAGTTTGGTTTGTCCATTGACACATCGTATTTTTTCCCGTGGATGGTGACGATGTCACTGCCATCTTGCTTGGATAGATTCGGTAGCACTGGAACTTCCCTGGATTGTAGGTAATTTATCGCTATAAGTGTCCAAGCGTAGGACGAGAATGTACCAGAAGCTGGATCACAAATGCCGCGATTTCGAGCCCAGTACTTAACTGCGAGAATGAACGGCTTGACCCTCTGGTCGACTTCGCAGTAACGCTTTTGTAACTCCGTATTGTAGATTGATAAATTATTATTCACTGATATATCAACCGGTATCAGAGATTGAGTATCAGTGAACTTAACTATTGGCACTTTTGCATTTGAGATTAATTTGACATCTTTCATCCCATCTTCATTTAACATCCGAGCAATTTTTTTCAACACTTTCTTTGGTGGTTCTCCATTAAATTCGAGGCAGAGATCGATGTCTCCATTTGCCAGACTGAGTCCTGACTCAAAAGAACCGAATGAGGTCAGTTTGGCATTCTTGAACTTATTTGTGAGTATCTTTGTTAGGTGTTTGACAATGCCATTTCTTCGCTGTATTAGTGGCTTAGTAATTCTTTGACTGGCAATGAAGTTATCAAGTTGAGAGTCTAAATTTTGGGTATAATCTTGGTTGGTTTTCGACCCTTCAAAGACATATTTGCCGTTTACAACCATTGACACAAATGGAAATTTACCCATTTTTTTTGTGGTTTTTAGGTTCTTCTCAAAACTAGCCAGCAATTCAACGCCTCCGCTTTGTATTATTGCGCTTGTTGTTTCTTAGAATTTGTCTGCTTGATAGGCCCCCGGCTGCAACTCGCTTGGCATCAATTAATAAATCATCAAAATTTGTTGACAACTTCTTTTGCCAGTATTGTATTGATGTGTCCGAGTCTTTTAGATTGCTCGACATTTTAGTGAATTTAGATTCAAGTTTTCGACGATGTATCTCACTATCGTTCCAATGGTTCTTTGCCAAGTCAAACTCGTTTGTCAGTTCTGCTAGAGCATTATTGGCTTTAATCGATGATTTGTAGTGAACTAACCCCTCGATATCTCCACCTAGTTGTTGGTAGGTTTGTATTATTGTCGACAGTCGCTTAGCAAATTCTTCGCTAGTGGTTTCCTTAGTGAGTAATTGTTGAATAATATCAACATCAGGTAATGATCTATCTGTGCTTGGATGGTCAGAATGCAGTTTTCCTGTCAGCTCATTCACAATTGTCAGCCTTTCTTTCAGTAGGTTGTTTACTTTAGGTTCTAAATCTTCTTTTTTGTTTCTAGATTGACGGGTAATTTTCTCTGCCATGTGTTTTTGCTCAGCGATGGCCTCAATGGTATTCGGAAGTGATAAAGCAATTCTTTCCCGCTTGTGTAAAATTAGTTTTGCCAAGACTACTGGCTCAACGCGCAGCAAGTCCTCAGGTGTCATATATGACCGGTAAAATTCAATGTTGAAAAAGATGGCGCAGAGGATTGGTTTGGCGTGAAGGTCAAGAACCTAAACTAATTCAGGGTAGTATGGCGGATGGCGGCAGCAGTGTTGGCAGTGTCAGTTTTGCCATCATAGTAACATTTTGCCTAATTTCTCTGAGTTCATTTGTATCTGCAAGCGGTGATGGTGTGGTGATTGCTGATGACTCAATTAATATCGGTGATTTCCAAACCACAGACAACTCATACATCGAATTGACATTCAATCTCACATCCAATGACTACGGCAATCTAAATAATTACGTCGGACAAGTTTACATTGAGACTCTGTCGATTGAAGGAGTGTTATTGAGCAATATTAGTTATGCATTCGATTTGGCGGAGGGAGCGAGCCTACCGATAGTTACCAATCTATCCGAATTGAATTATGGCTACACCACAATCAGTGTCAGTTTGACTGGGGATGTGGGGATTGAATCTGGAAATAATTTAATCAGTTTTCAGCGGACTGTTCACCGATTGAAGCCCCTAAACGTCTCCATTGCTAGCGCGTCATCAATTATTGTTGAATCAATCGACTCTAACACACAATCAACTGGAAATTCTACAATAAGTGACGGAGATTTTGTCCAGCTACAAATTCCCATAATCAATAGTGGCGATTACCCGTGGAATGGGCAAGTAAATGTAACTCTAAACAACGGTAATGCTGCTGAGTTTTTGGCTACTAATCCAATCACAATTGGTGGTATGAGTACCTCAATTATCTATTTTAATTCAACAATTCAGGCTCTTGAAGGTAGTTTCAATGCCTCAATCAGTCTAAATGGGACAGTTGATACATCGGAAATTGATAACTATCGTAATATTACTGTATTCGTTGGACCACCACCTCTTCCAATTTTGAATGCCATGATTTCATACGATAACCAAAGTTTAGAATCTGGCGATTCATTGACAATATCACTAACCACTTTCAATAATGGTAGCGTCAGTTTTACTGGCTTTGTATCATGTGCATTCAATAACGAAGAGGTGTTCAATTCGACAATAGAACTAGCACCTCTTACGAGTTCAGTTAACCAATTTACCATCACCGTCAGGCCAGGTTACTTGGTTTGTTTAGTCGAAGGGCAAAGATTCGATCCGTCCTCAACATATACAGTGAGCGAAGAGTTTTCTGTAGAATCTGCCTTGTTTGAGTATGCTGGCGGCTCGACTCCTATTAGCACAGATGGGCCTTGGCATGTTGGAGATGACTCGACATTTTCTATGTTGGTGCGTAATACTGGCACCAAAACAGGTAGTGTAAGTCTCAGAATGGCTTCTTCATCTGGAGATTTTATTGGCACTCCCATTCAATTAGGCTCTGATGAAGCGGGTGAAATAACAGTAACAGTGTCACTGTCAAATTCTGTTACAGAGAATTTTAACTGGTCTCTATACACCACAGACGGAGAGATAGCAGGAGATATTTCAGGTCAAGTTTCCTTACCGGTGGCGCCAAGACAAAACTATGAGTTGTCAATTTACAATGTCGGGTGGACAGTTGAAGAGGGTGTAACTGCTTCATGGTTGGTTAATTTATCAACAGGCATAAATCGGGAGATTAACCTCAAATTAGGCTACGGTAGTAATAGTGACGACCAATTTTCCTATGATGTAAACATGGAATTAGCGGCTGGTTCAACTAGTGGTGAAATAAATTTTGGTCACATAATTGCAGATTATGTAATCATCAGGGCTGATGAGGTCAATTGGACCGCAGAATCCTCCTTTTCCTCCTTCACAAAATCCATTCCGCAAGAAAGGCCCGAATATACGATTGCTTTCAACTCCCTTTCTACTCCAAATAGACCGGTCAATGGACAAACTGCTAGCGTGTCAGTTGTGTTGCAAAATGACGGGCCGATAACCGGTGCCACTGGGACAATAATCCTCTACGACAAGGACGGCTACAAATTAGCTGAATCGCCTACTAAGCAACTTGTTTCTGGTGGGAGTGAGACAATCGCGTTCGACTTTGTTTGGCCTACAGGGGATGAAGTCAAATTAAACTGTAAGTGGGACTATGGCACCGAATCAATACTAATCGACAAAACATTTGTGTCATCGGTTACAACTTCTGAGCAGCAAGATGAATTTGCCGTTCCGTGGTCTGGTATCCTCGGAGGTTTTGCCATTGCATCGCTGATTATACTCGTGTTAAGGATTCGTAATAATACAGATCAACCAAAGAAAAAGCGGGAATCCATCAAGGTTTCAAAATCCAAACAATTGCAATTATCAGATGTAAAAATTGAGATTGCATGCCCAATTTGTTCGCGGCAGTTACGCGTGCCAGAAAATTATGAAGGTTCGGTTAGGTGTCCAGACTGCGCCCAGAGTTTTGATGTAGGCCAAGAACCAGAAGCATCAGAAGCACCAGATGACGAAGAGGACATCATGGAGCCAAATGATGGTAAAATTGAAATTTCTTGTCCCGATTGCTCCCAGAGTTTGCGCATCCCAAATTCCTACAAAGGTTCCGTTAGGTGTCCTGCGTGTAAAAGTGTCTTTAATTCAGCCGGAATTTAGGACATACAATTATTTAACAAACTGAAATGTCTAGGTCTAACCGAGGAGATTTTATGTCCGACCCAATCAAAGAATTCGAAGAGATGTATTTCAAAACCTTGTACGAGTTTTACGAAAAAAATCCTGAGGCCAAGGTTCGTACTGGCGATCTTGCCGAGGCGTTGAGAGTCACCCCTGCATCAACCACTGAAATGGTTCAGAGGCTTGCGGCCAAGGGTTATCTTGAGTATATTCCATACAAGGGTTCGATGCTGACGGAAAAGGGCCTGGTTCACGGCAGGAAGATGAAACGACGTTATCGTCTTGCAGAAATGCTGCTTGAGCACTTGCCATTTGCTGGCAACCAGCATGTAACTGCGTGCCGATTAGAACACGCAATTGATGATGATTTAGAGGCAGCACTCACAGTGTATTTCAACAACCCATCAGTCGATATCCATGGAGTAAAAATCCCTGATATGTCGCAGGATGTTGAGGATAAAGTATCCGATGACGGCAATGTGCTAATCTCTCTGGAAAAACTAGACGAGGGTGTCCCTTCAACGGTAAAAATCATAGTTGCAAGTCAAAACCTAATCGGACAATTAAATGAACTAGGTATTCAAACGGAGTCAGAAATACGCCGACTAAGCGGGGAAGAGTTTGATGTTGACGGAAAAAAGTTACTGATATCATCGAGTCTGGCAGAAAAGATACTTATTTCACCTAAAGAGTAATTTTGGAACTTAACACTTTAGAGTATTGTCATACTGGAAATGGCATGGCAGACCCTGATGAGGCCCAAAAGTCTGATACTAGCAAGCCAGTGAAATCTAGTGTCAACGATTCGTCGGAGGTCCTCAATGATGAGGGAAAATCAATATCTGAAACGGTAAGAACTATTGGTTCAAAATCGATTAAACAAATCGGAAGATGGAATAATGAGTCATTTCTTTATGCTTTTGACAGGCAACTTATCTCCTTTGGTATAAGATTACTACTATTCTTACCCGGATTTGCCGTTCTAGCATACTTTGGTGCTTGGGCTTATTCGAGTAATTCGCCGGGTTGGTGGGTTGATTTCATTGAGCCAACCATTGGCCAGAGCTTTTCCAGTATCTTAGTTGTTCTCGTATTTGTTATACTTCTTGGTTACATATTATCTCTAGCGCTCCACCGTCACAGAGTAAATCTAACCATAAAATCGTTCGAAGAGCAAGTCAAATCAGCACAATCAAAACATTTGTCAATAAAATCACTACACGGCTACGAACCGCTCAAGGATTCAATCAAACGTTCCGTGACCAAGCATTTCTTTTCACTAATGTGTGCATTGTTAGCAATCTTCTCACTGTCTGCAATAGCCTTCTATGGCATCCAAACCAACATGGGAAAATACCTTCTAGCACTTTCGTTTTCCTTGACGGTTCTATCAATGGGTCAACATATTGCGACGCGGTCATCTAGTTTTAACATGGCTGAACGGACAGGGCTATTAAATGCATACAATTCTCCAATTCATCCATCTACTTTGGATATGGTATTCTCAGATATGGTCAAATCTCAACTCGATCCTTTACTAAAATCAGAATATGAAGCCTTTGTCGTTGAAGTGGAATCAAATGTCAAGCGTGGAATAGACCCAAGGTTCGCCCGCGAAAAGATGATGATGACTCTTTACAAGCACTCACAAGGTCTCGATCTATCCTCCGTTGACGCTGAATTCAGCGAAATATTTACCAAAGCAGGAGTTGAATATGTTAGGAACCATGAAGTGTTTACAATTGAAGAGTGGTTAGTGATAATCGATCACTTGGAGAGCAAATGTCCTGCCTTCTTCCGCATGATTGGCAGAATCGAGGAGGATTTATCGGCTGGAAGACAGTTGGTAAAAGATGACATAATTTTCGAAGTGGATATGGAAAATGTTGTTCATGGTAAGGCAAATTTGTTCACCTATATGCACAACCTATCTGATCAAGCAAAAACTGTGGTACTCAGAGTTCAGTCACCTGATTTTAGACCGCGCGACTTAGCTATGACCTATCTACTTAAACCGGGTGAAAAAAAGGCTTGGCCAGACACAGGTGTCCCTCTTTCTCAAGCAGGAAATAAAGATGTTTTGGCCATTATGTCTGCATTACTGCGCGACGGTACTGTGGCTTGGCAAACATTACTGCCCGAAAGATTTGGTGAGGCAACAGTAAGTGTCCGGCTGGAGGAAGTTAGCGGTGAATTACTAATTGGTTCACAAATGAATGTTAGAATTCGGTCTGTTTTTAAAGAAAAAATTAGATCTGCGTCATCCGTGGTATTCAATCTGATTGGCATTGTTGGAACCATCATTTCCTCAACCTTACTAACATATATCATAGTTTGAGAATTATTCAGCCATGCATAATTTTGAAATGGAGAACTCATAGCATTGTCCATGCGCGATAGACTGAATGATGGTGACGAACGACCTGATGCAGACCTACGTGAAAGGCTTCATGCAATGGAGACGAAAGTTCGCAAAATGCGCGAGACCAGAAATAACTTCAATGCGCAGGCAAAAGTTTCCGCAGAAAAGAGAAACTCAGTGCAAGCTCAATACAAAGAGCATCGTAGTAAAATAGAGTTGCTGGTTGCCGAAGTTAGGGCTATGCGTGCAGAAATTAAGTCATTCAAAGAAAAGAGGAATACAATCCAAAGTCAGATGCGTGATTTGATTTCACAAATCAAAGGGAAGCGGAAAGACCATAATAATAAACGTTCAGCTACCGCTGAGTATGCTGATTTAAAACAACAAGTGGACGCACTGGAAAAGAAATTTGAGACAACATCAGTAGGCGTGAATAAAGAAAAAGAAATGGTCAAGAAAATAAAAGAATTCTCCAAGCGAATTGAAGAACTAGAACCAGAGGTTGCCAAGTTCAAGATGGTTGAAGTAGATATGAGTGATATCGATACAGCAATTAAAACTCTTAAATCCGAAGCTGATGCAGCACATAATGAGATGATTCAGGCCGTTGAGAGGTTGAACGAGAAGACACCCGAAGTTGATGAAGCATTTGCTCACCGAGACTTTTTGAAATCTGAGGGTGATAGATTCCACGCAGAGTTCGTTGAATTGAAGGAAAAAGCCAATGATGTTCACGCCAAGATAGATGAGTTGATGGTTGACGTGAATAAGGCAAGAGATGAATTAAAGTCGGTTCGAGAGGAACGTAAGTCCTGGTTAACCGATCACAATGCAGCAGTTGCTAAAGAGATGCAGACAGGTGCTCAATCAGAAACCGTTGCCAATAATCTAACCGAATCGTTGTTATCTAATGGCAGCATAACATTTGGCGGTCTTAGCCGAGAAGATTTTGCTCAGAAAGGGAAGTCTAGGAAGTCGGATAAGAAGAAAAATATGCGACGTATTGACGTTAATTCTACAAGGCGACGATAGGGTGTGCCCATGCTTGGCATAATCATGGCCGGTGGCCAAGGAACAAGATTACTGCCCCTCACCGAAAATAAACCCAAGCCTCTGGTAAATATACTGGGTAAACCAGTGATTGACTATGTAAAGGACGCTCTAGTCAATGCAGATGTGAATGAAATAATTGTTACTACTGGTTACCAAGGTGATAGTTTGGTAGAACTGGTTAAGCAGTGGAATGATGATTTAGCCATTGAATGTTCGGTGAATCAAGAAAACTCACCAATGGGTACAGCAGGTAGTGTGAAATTGCTCCAATCTAAATTGACCGAGACATTTTTTGTGGCATCAGGTGATGCGGTTATAT
>MDTD01048142.1_pt1 | contig 16275 bp, 20 predicted proteins | sample 811221 | NCBI WGS metagenome assembly MDTD01 (sample SAMN05326646, study PRJNA326480) | marine metagenome | isolation source: seawater | place: Pacific Ocean: South West | collected 2011 | reverse complement strand
GCATCAGGCAACATTATTAAGAATGCACAAGATCAAGGTATATTTGTAATATTAATTGATTCAGAGAATGCCTTAGATGAACAATGGTTACAGGCACTGAAAGTAGACACATCAGAAGATAAACTTTTAAAATTAAGTTTATCCATGATAGATGATGTTGCAAAAACAGTATCAGAGTTTATGAAGTCTTACAAAGACGAACACGCAGACAACAAGGAGGGAGCACCAAAAGTTCTATTTGTCATTGACAGTTTGGGTATGTTGCTTACTCCAACAGATGTTGATCAATTTGAAAAAGGCGAAATGAAAGGTGACTTAGGTAGAAAGCCCAAGGCATTGACGGCACTTGTAAGAAACTGTGTAAACATGTTTGGTAGTTGGAATGTTGGACTAGTTGCCACAAATCACACATACGCTTCGCAGGATATGTTTGACCCTGATGACAAGATCTCAGGCGGGCAGGGATTCATTTATGCAAGTTCTATTGTGATTGCAATGAAAAAACTTAAATTAAAAGAAGACGAAAAAGGAAACAAGATATCTGATGTAAGAGGTATAAGAGCGGCTTGTAAGGTAATGAAAACAAGATACGCAAAGCCTTTTGAAAGTGTACAAGTAAAGATTCCATACGACACAGGAATGGATCCATACAGTGGATTAGTAGACCTGTTTGAAAAAAAGGGCGTATTGACTCAACAAGGAAACAGATTAAAATTTGTAGATTCCACAGGAAAAGAACATCTTGAATTTAGAAAAGCATGGACAGGTGATAAATTAGATATGTTAATGTCAAACTTTAATGAATTATCACAGGAATCAGCAGAGGAAAAATAATGATAGATTTCACCCATGAAGACATAGAACGATTGTGGAATGCGATTGTGCATTACGTCCCCGAAAGACAAAAATCGGACATGGCCATTGACTTTATAAAAAGTTTAGAGGACATCGGTGTAGAACATGATGAAATAAAAGCATCAGCAGAATACGATCCTAAACTTGAAGAAGCAATCAACACTGTGTTCGAAGAGGATGATGACTCAGACGGATACGGTGCAGATGATTAATTGGTACAACGAAGTAAGCCGAAACCTTGATAAGATCCCAGATTGCACTGCGTACTTTGATAAAGAACTACAAGAAGCAAAAAAACAGTGCAGAATATACGGTAATCTAGAAAAGGCATCTGCGGCACTACCAGGCATAGTAGAGGAAAGATTTAGCCAACTCCAACAACTAGAAGCGATACTAGAATATCTCAATATAGAATTACGTAGATTAAGATCAAAAACTTTCAAAAAATTCTTAGAAAATTACAACAGGGCACTATCAAGCAGAGATGCAGAAAAATATGTAGACGGTGAAGATGATGTAGTTGATTTGACCAAGATTGTAAATGACTTTGCACTAATTAGAAATCAATACCTAGGCATCACCAAAGGACTAGATCAGAAGCAATGGCAGATCACAAATATTGTTAAACTGAGAGTAGCAGGAATGGAAGATGCCGATATCAAATAACAGAATAATACTAACAGATGTAGATGGAGTTTTGTTGGAATGGGAGAACCATTTCACAGAATGGATGTTACAACGTTCTTACTATAATGATAGTAACGAAAGAATATATCCTTACAAATTGTTGCCAAATAAAGAAAACACCTATGAAATGGCAGACAGATTCGGATTAACTATACCACAGATCAGGAAAGAAATAAGAGAGTTCAATAAAAGTGCATGGATGGGCACCCAGGTTCCCATGCCACAATCACAATCATGGGTAAAACTATTGGCCGCAGAAGGTTGGACTCTGATACCTATAACATCACAAACGTCGGATATACCTGCACAACTTCTACGCAAGAAAAGGTTAGGAGAATTATTTGGCGACCACGTGTTCCAAAATTATCACATACTTGACACCGGAGCAGACAAAGACTCTGTCTTAGCAGAGTTCCACGGCACCGGACTGTATTGGGTAGAAGACAAGCCTAAGAACGCACTAGCGGGTCTTAATTTTGGTTTAAAGGTTATATTAATAGACCATCCATACAACCGAGATTTTAATCACCCTGAGGTAACCAGAGTAAATAATTGGCAAGACATCCACAAGATGATAGCACGATGAAAATTTACGTAGGACACGACAGCAGAGAAGACATAGCATACCAAGTGTGTGAACACAGTATCAAGAGAAGAGATCCTTCGGCTGAAGTCATTCCATTAAAACAGAAACAGATGCGAGACCAAGGATTATACACTAGGCCGGTTGATAAACTTGCTTCTACGGAATTTACTTTTACAAGATTTTTCATACCATACCTAAATGACTTCAAAGGATGGGCAGTGTTTTGTGACTGTGACTTCCTTTGGAAAATTCCTAGTCACGAACTAGTAAAATTCTGCGATCCATCTAAGGCAGTGGTTTGTGTACAGCACGATTACACACCTAAGGAAACAACAAAAATGGACGGGCAGGTTCAAACTGTATATCCAAGGAAGAATTGGTCAAGTATGGTATTATGGAACTGTGAACATCCAAAGAATAAAATATTAACACCGGATCTTTTAAACGAAGAATCTCCAAAATTCCTACATAGATTCAGTTGGCTAGAAGACAACGAAATTGGATCATTACCTTTAGAATACAACTGGTTAGTGGGATGGTATAAAGAACCCAATGACGGACATCCTAAAATTCTACACTACACAGAAGGTGGACCATGGTTTGATGGCTACCGTGATTGCGAGTACGGTGATGACTGGAAAAAAGAATTAATAAATCTCTTCAGCTCTTAATGAATTGGAAAAAATTAAGGAAAATAAATTTTTTCACAGAGCCTGTTGAGCATATTTACTCGCCACAGATATTAGACAGTAAAGAATTTGACGCCCTTTACGAAAATATAAATGATTTGTCACATAAGTCATGGTTGGACTTTGATGAAAAATATAAAACACCTTTTCAAGTTTACGATAATTTACATCACATAAACAAAAACAAAGAAATAATTTGTTTATTGTTTTTTAAAGATCGCTCAGACAAAAGTTCAGGATACAACATGCTTTTAGGTGGAAAGAAAAAAATAAAATATTTCTATAATGGTTTCTTAATGACTCCGTCTAAAGACATTAAAATTATAGATGAAAAAAGGGCATATATTCATAACTACTTTTTACAGTTGGACATAAAAAAAGAAACATACACGGAAGTTATCAAAAATTTAAAATGAGCGAAGGAGAAATATTTTTAAACAAATGCAAGTCGGCAGAGGTACAATCACACCCATGGCCTCATCAGGTAATACAAGATACATTAAGTGAAGATGTTTTCCTTAAATTGAAAACACAATGTGAAGAAAAAATTACAAGTAAGACCGATAAGTTGGTGCATATTTTACCCGAGCAATATAAAGATTTTGGTATAGATTTCTACGATGAAACATTAGATATATGCAAGAATATTTTAGAAAATGTAAAAGACTTATGTAAAGATTATCCAAAGGCAAGAACGTATCCAACTTTAGGAGTAAACGCCCACATATCAATTACTCCTCCTTTACCTTACAAATTTTACATACACCAAGAAGGACTTGAAAAAATATGGAGTAGCGTAACATACGTTACGCCTGCAAAAAATATAGGTACTAAAATGTACACTTCACAGAATGAAGAGTCCTTTGTAAAGGAAGCGGAATGGAAACCAAATAACACTTTTATATTTTGTGGTGAACAAAATAAAACATGGCATTCATATGAAAGCAATCAAGAAACAAACAGAATTACATTTAATCTTTTTATAATGAAATGGCGTAAGAAATGTTTTTACCCTATTGCGTAAAAATGTAATTGTATTCGTTTTCGTTACGTTTATGTTTTGATTTTAATTTGAATCCTAGAGCCTCTATCATCGCTACGTAATTAATATGTTTATTATCTATTTCGACTAAAATTTGTTTTGTGTTTTGAAAAACATTCATTGCGCCTTCGATTACTTTATCTTCAAATCCGTCTACATCAATTTTGATATAATCAGGCTGTGGAATCATTTTCCTTTCTATCAAAAAATTTAAAGGAAATTGCGTACATCCATGGTAATAATCTCCTTTTTCTCCAACTATGTTACTTGCTACACCTTCGTGCATATTTTTTACGTGCATAGACGATAAACTAACTTTATCACTTATTGCAATACAATAAGCACTGCAATTTTGTAAATTATTTAAATTAATGCTGTCTAGGAGATTTTTGTAACTTGCGGCGTGGGGTTCGAAAGCAAACACATTATTATTCCTCATTACGGCACTGTATAACGAATATATTCCAACGTTTGCACCTATGTCAAAAAACGTGCTATCCTTTTCAAATGTATTGATCCATTCTATTGTTTCAGGCTCTTTGCTTAATATTCTATCTACTCTATTTTTTATATAAGTTTTTTGATCTTTTATATTTGCAAATAATATTTTTTTCTCCTTATAATTAAATTGAAAATATTCGTTTGGATAACTTTTTAATTTAGGCATTACAATATTCCTTTATCCATTAAAATTTCAACTGCTGTACCGTTTGATATTTCTTCTGGGGTAAACTGCTGGTATGCTAAACTGTAAAGCCAATCCTCACAACCAACAAAATAAGGATTTTCAATATCTGCAAGTTCTTGTCCACCAACATCTTTAGCGAAACTTTTTTCGTCACATATAACAGGTATACCCATACACTGTGCTTCAACTGCCGCGATTGAACAACTTGTTACACACACCCATGCGTCCTTAAGGTCTTCGGATAGGGGCACCTTGGCCTCACTTGGTCCGGACGTTCCCCTGCCCCTAGGCTTGTGGCGAATTTTAATTGGCCTGTCGGTGTATCTTTTGATTTGTTCAATAATATCATTTGTCCAATTTGGTTTATCTAAATATTCGTGTATACTTGCTGAACTAGGACACACCAATACATAACGACCTTTGAAGTCAGGTGCTTTTATTTTAATTCCAAATTTATCGAACCTATCAGATTTACACATTTTAATATATGATGCATGAATATTATTCTTACAAATACGCCAATAATGATTATCGGATTTTAAATTATTGTTGTCGAATCTACCGAAGTATGGAGTATCTGTGAACCAAAACTGGTGTTTACGTTCTTCGAGTTTCATAACCATTTTCCTATTATTGCCAACAAATCCCCAGAACATACTGTTCGCCACAGGTTCTGTTTCGATTTGATTATCCAGCATTGTAGTTTGTTCGGGCCAAGACTTCTGTACACCGTTAAAAACTTCGTATGCTTTACTGTTCTTATTATTAAATGGTGCGTAAATTGTTAGCATCTATAAATTCCATAAGTTGATGAGCCCATTGTTTGTGTCCTTCTGTTGATGGATGAGGATCATTTCTACTTACTATTAATTTTTTATCATTAATAAATTCGAGGTGACTGACCTTTGGACTGAAAAATCTATCCATGTTGATTGCACTTCTGATCACTTTAAAATCCTCTGTGCCGTTACCGAAATCGTTTGGCAGAGAATTATACATTACATAAGGTATGCCATTACGTTCAAAATAGTTTTGCAAATCAAACACGTTGTCAAGATAGTTCATTGTAAGATTGTTTTCAATATCCCATCCTTGATGTCTTCTTATAAAACTTACATTATCCAAAGTTTTCCAGGTCCTCCATGTTAATTCTGTGCCTTGTATACGGCCCTTCTTCCATCCATCATCTGTGATGTAATCGTTACGCACACCACTAGACCAACCTATTACCGCGAAAATATCCTCACCTTTATTTTGTTCACACCAAACCTTTGTGGAAAAACTGATCCTAGTATTGCCTCTGCCACCCATGGCTAAATTGGCCAATGTTAAGCCATACTTTTCTGCAAGTATACTAGTGGTGAAAACCTCTACACCATCTTTATTTCTCGGTGTTAGAAAACTGCATCCGTTTGATAATAATTTGCCCATGGTATTGTTTTGTCGTATAATTATAAAGTAGTTATTGGCAAAATGCAAACATGAAAAACATTGACTCAATCAAATACTTTTTGGACCGTTGGGAAATAATAGACAACAGTTACGACTACACTGTTGCTTATCATGAAGACATAGATCCCCACTTCACAAGTTTACCAACTTTTGTTGCGGAATTTCATAATTGCAAAGTTCATAGTTGTCCATTACTCGCCACAATGCAAAACAAATTAATTACAAGTTATATCTGGAATCTCACACACAAGAGTAGGTTCAAGCCAAAAAAATCTCATAATTTATGGAGCGAATGGGGAGATAACGTGGAGGTCAATCTACCACCCGTTACGAGAAGTTTTGATGAGAACTACCAATACGTCTGGTTACCTATTGATGAGGACAGTGTAAACAACCCATGGCATGTTTGGATAGATGTAATCAGCAAATTTAGACTTATGGAAAAAAGGTGGTCAACAAATTTTGCAAGGTATACTTACATATTGGCAAATCACAGTCCTTATTTTGAAAGAGTGCTTGAAGAACTTTTTCCTGATGTTAGAGTTGTTGTCATACCAAAGAACGAAACATGGCAATTTAAACATTTGCTAGTGCCTAGTCTAAGTAATTCAAAAGACGGAGTAGTAACTCCTCATCTTGCAGAATGGCTTAGGCATTTCAAAGGACTTGTAAACCTAAAGAGTGTTACACCACATAGGAAAATAATTGTTCTTAGACCCGGCGCCAAGACACGTAAAATTACAAATTCTGACGAACTTATACTTGCTTTGAAAGGATGGGAGACTGTTGCCCTTGAGAAAATGTCTATACGCGAACAGATGAAAACATTTGCGGAGGCAACACACATAGTAGCGGCACACGGAGCAGGACTAATTAATCTATTATGGTGTAAAGAAGGCACCCGCGTAATGGAAATACAAGATCCTAAAATGATATCGAAAAAAGTTTACCCTGTGCTATCTCATCACTTAAGATTAAAACATGAGATGTACCTTGCGGACACGGTTCCGATTGAGATGCCTGGAGGCAAAAAACCCAAAGGGGTGAAAAGATTTAGTGACCTAATTAACTTCAAAGTGAATATACCTGACCTGATCAGACGTTTGGATTAACCTCAGGGAACGTTGACTTCAGAAATGAATGAATTTTTGAACTATCAAGGTATTTGTCGCCGCCTGCTGAATGTAAAAAATACGTATTTTTATAACTCCAGTTCCTCTTTAGACCGTTGTTTTTAACATTAAATTTTGGATCCATATCCTGATATCCAACACCGCTTTCTATCACTGCCCAGTTCAAAAATTGGCCATCGTCACACTTACCATCAAACTCCATGTATCTTTTCACGTAGGGCATCATCTTATCTCTTGATTCTCTTGTGAGTATCCACACACCTGTCTGGAAAAAAATGTCACTTATTTTTTTTGGATCACAATCTTTTAAGATTGTCTTTGCAAACTTTGATTTGATTGATTTTTTATCGTTTGATCTATACTTCATGTATGCTGGAGATTTAAATTTGGATAAATCATTATACTTGCCAAATATGTCAGGGGCATGATCCAGAGCAAAAACGTCTGTGTCCACATACAGCACTTGATCATATTTGTCTAGCCATTGTGAATCGAACCAAAGGTCAAACCGTTCCCACGTTGGGTGCATGTAATGAAAAACAGGTTTTGTAATTCTTAGATAATCATGGCCATATTTTTTACAGTATTTCCTGAAACTATGTTCAGAATACTTTTCAACAATGTTAGATGATATTCCATTGAACTTTGGATTTGCATAAAGGTTTATATCAATGTAATACTGTATGACAAGATTCTTCATGAAAAATATTTATTGATCGCAATGGCTTCACATTAAATATCAAAAAAAAATGAAAATAAAATTAATTACGTCTTACAAGCCAGGCACCTGGGACACTTTTGCAAAAAGAGGCATAGATAGTATGGTCGCAAATCTTCCTGACGAGATTGATATTTTTTTGTACTGCGAAGAGGCTAAACCAAAAGATGTCGATAAAAAAATTCAATGCATAGATCTTAACACTTCAGAACCTGCATTAATAAATTTTAAAAACAAGTATAAAAACGATCCTGTGGCCAATGGCAAACTTACAAATTTACCAAACGGAGTGCGTAGATCTAATAATTTAAAAGGACTTGATAAAGATAAAGAATCTTTCTTATGGGACGCAGTGAGATTTTCAAACAAAGTTTTTTGTATTATAAATGCCATTCGTAACTCGAATGATTATGATTACGTTTTATGGTTAGACGCAGATACTTACACTTTCAAACCTGTTCCTATTAGTTTATTCAAAAACTTGCTAAAGGACGATACAATGTTGACATACCTAGGTCGAGGAGACATCTATCCTGAGTGTGGCTTTGTTGGTTATAATTTAAAACACAAAGAAATACAAAATTTCGTTGCCGATTGGGAAAAACTTTATGTAGATGGTTCGATATTTGATTTGTTAGAATGGCATGATTCTGCGGTGTTTTGGCACTTGGCAAAAATTTATAAGGAACACAAAGCAATAGCAGTAAATGACATAGGCCATGCCAAAGGCGTCAAAGGACATCATGTATTTGTTAATAGTGAACTAGGATCCTACATAGATCATTTCAAAGGAAATAGAAAGTCCAAACAAACTTCATCTAAAAAAGACCTGAGCAAAGTGTCAGATATAGATTACTGGAAAAATGCACCACCAGTGTAGATCAGCATAATTATATTAAATGAAAAAAATTGCATTTGTCACAGGAATGACAGGACAAGATGGTCCTTACCTTGCCAAACATCTTCTTCAACATGACTACAAAGTTTACGGTTTGGTAAAACGTTATTCTAATCCAAACCTGTCAAATTTGAATTACCTTGGAATCGAAAATGACGTGGAACTCATTACAGGTGACATCACAGATGACGCAAACATGAATCATTTAGTAAGAACAATACGTCCAAACGAATTTTACAACCTGGCGGCACAAAGTTTTGTTGGAGCAAGTTGGGAACTAAACAAACAGACCAGCGAAGTGAACGCCATGGGTGTGCTTAATATTTTAAATGCAATAGTGAATCAAAATCCTACAACAAGATTTTATCAGGCAAGTACAAGTGAACTATACGGAAATGCAAACGTTGAAGGTGTGCAAGACGAGAATACTCCTTTCCATCCACGGTCACCATATGGTGTGTCTAAATTGTATGGATACTGGATGACTGTAAATTTTAGAGAAAGTTATAGTATACACGCTTCGAATGGGATACTATTCAACCATGAGTCACCAATACGAGGTAAAGAATTTGTAACAAGAAAAATTACCGATGGAGTAGCCAGGATAAAATTAGGATTGGCAAAAAGACTAACACTAGGAAATTTAGATGCTAAACGAGACTGGGGCTTTGCCGGAGATTTTGTTGAAGCAATGTACACAATGGTGCAACAAAAAGACCCAGGAGACTACGTGATTTGTACAGGGGTGCAACACTCTATAAGAGAATTACTGACTCATGCCTTCAGGACAGCAGGAATAGATGACTGGGAGCAATATGTAGAATCAGATCCAAGATTTAAACGTCCGGCAGAAGTACATGCTTTACATGGATCTTATTCAAAAGCAAAAAAAATTCTTGGATGGGAACCAAAAACGCAATTTAAAGACATGGTTGCACTGATGGTGAATGCAGATATAAAAAGACTATCCAATGATCTACGTTAGCAATACAAATAGAAAACTTACTGAAAAATATGTAGACTGGGCAGTCCAAGGACTTCCGGGAGCAACTAAAATGCAACCTGTTGACATAATAAAGAAAAACGATTGCACCATTGCAGTGATTTTTGGTGTGCTTCGAGGCACCCATTTAGTTTACAAATGGGCACAAAGAAATAAAATTGATTTCTACTACATGGATAGACCTTATTGGGGGGAGACAAGGAATGCTCCTTACTACACAAAAATAGTAAAAAACAATCACCTTAAAAATTGGAAAGAGGACAGACCAGATGATAGATTTAAAAAATCGTTTCCATGGCCAATACATCCGTGGAAAAAGGATGGCAAAAATATAATAGTTTGTCCTCCATCAAATGCCATGCAAGAATTTTTTGGTGTTCATGACTGGTTAGATAAAACTTTAAAAACTTTAAAAGAAAACACAGATCGTCCTATCATTGTAAAAAATAAAGGTTACAACCCAATTATAGGAAAAGATTCTAATGGTGGATATATTGTTACTGGCAAGGATAAGTCCGAACCTAGCGGGCCAATAGATTGGGCAAGAGCATATGCCATAGTAACATTCAACTCAAACATCACACTTGAGGCAACAACAAAAGGCATTCCTTGTTTTACTGATCCACACAATGCGTGTGCACCGATATCAGAAACCGATTTTGCAAAAATAGAAACACCTAAATATATTGAAAGGGAACCTTTGTATCATTCCATGGCTTATGGCCAATTTACAGCAGAAGAAATAAAAAACGGATACGCCTGGAAAGTGCTAGATGAAAGTTGAAATATTTAGAAGAACAGTAAAAGATAGGAGAAGAGGTGCCAGTTGGGATCTCCTACAATACATGGCCGAAGGAATTAAGGCGTGTGGTGACAGTCCTGTAATAGTCAATGAACACATGACTGGACCATGGCAGAAAGACGAAATGGAACCAACTGCTCCAATTGGATGCATGTTTGGCTACGGGGGAACAAATCAAAGGCATCATACTAAAGGTAGAAGGCTTGACCTTGTTGAACGAGCAAAGAAAAAAGGAATATACATAATAACATTTGATGGTGGACTTTTATCAAGTTTTGGTAACGTACACGGCCCAGATCATCATTGGCGTGTGTCCCTGTACTCCCCTATGAACAACGGAAATTTTTTAAGTGATAATTCACCAAGCGATAGATGGGAAAAGATGAGGGCTTTATGGAAAATAAGATACGAGCCGTGGCGAAAGTCAAACGCAGATGATCCAATAATGTTTGTATTACAACCTAAAGATAATTGGAGCATGAATGAACTGGATCCTGTAGATTGGTTCATGGGCGTATATAAAAAAATTAGGCCGCAGACAAAAAGAAAGTTTATTGTCCGTCCTCATCCTAATCACGTGGTGACAATAGAAAATCGCATAAATGAATTCCCTGATGACGTTGAGGTTCATATAGGACAAAAATATTTTAAAGGAGATGAGAAAAAGCATTATAGATTTCACTTCCAAGAGGCAATAACTAATTTACATGCTGTTGTTACTCACAATTCTACTGCCAGTGTCGACTCTTGCGTTCGTGGAATCCCTACCTTTGTTACGAGTGATCTTGCGATTTGTTGGCCTGTAGCAAACACAGATCTTTCTAAAATAGAATCACCTGAATATCCTGATAGAACACAATGGGTTCATGATTTAGGCTACAAGTTATGGAGTGAAAAGGAAATTAGAGATGGGACAGTTTTTAAACGTTTCAAAGGAAGGTTGGGTCTGTAATGTGTGGCATATATGGAATTACAGCACACGATCCTGAATTCATACAGACATTTATAAAAACATGTGACCACAGAGGTCCTGATGGAAACAAAGTATGGTGGGATCCTGATAACAAACTTACACTCGGACACAACTTGTTGAGTATAATGGCCAACCCACAACTTTCAATACAGCCTTGGAAAACTCCAAAAGGCAACACCCTCATATACAATGGAGAGATATTCAACTATTATGCATTAAAACAAAAATACAAAGGCAAAGGCTTTGCTGGCATCACAGGATGCGATACAGAACTACTCGCATGGGGACTAGATGAATTTGGACTTGATTTCATTGACGAGATAGATTCTATGCATGGATTTGCCTATTATAGGAAAGATGCAGGACAACTATGGTTATCGAGAGACCATGCTGGCGTCAAACCTTTATACTATGCACAGGTACAAGAAGGACTTGTATTTGGTTCTGAAATAAAAGGAATGATAGACAAGGTGCCAGGGAGTAGAAAAATGGATAACCTTGCAGTAAGTTTTATGGCTAGGACCGGAATAAATGCCTTGAGGAATACTTTCTTTACAGGAATAAAGAAATTGTTGGCCGGCGAAACAATAATCTATGACATGTCTGAAAAGAGAATAATCCAAACACACAGAGTGCATATACGACCAACAAGCAATAAAAAATTTAACGAAGTAGAATTTAGGAATATGGTTGCTAAGACGGTCGAGATGTGTTCTATTGGCAGGAGAAGACTGGGAGTGTTTCTAAGTGGAGGACTTGATTCTAGTATGATTGCTTACGAATTAAAAAAAATAAAAGGTGAAGCAAACACATTTACAAACAGGATGGAACCAAATGTAAAGGCGGATGAGGATTACAATAGTGATGCAGACTGTGCCAAAATACTAGCAGAAGAAAATGATTTCAACCACAGAGAAGTTACCATTACTCCAGACACATTTATGGAAAGATGGGACGATAGCATCTACTACATGGAACAACCTGTATATAATCCTAGTATGTCCATGTATTGTCACACAAACAAATTTTTGTCTGAAAACAACATAGTTGTTACTTTAGCAGGAGACATGGGCGACGAAATACTTGCAGGGTATCCAAAGTATTGGAAAATGAAAAACCCAGAATGGCTTAAAAAACAGATAGGAAAAACAAAAATAGAAAATTGGGATGACGTCTTGAAACTTTGGTTGAATAGAATAAAGAGGCCATTAAATCTCACAGACAACCCAGTTAGTGACAATGTATTACTCGCGGAGTTTAAAAAGTGTTATTCGGGAGAACTTTGGAATCCAAACGACCCAATAGGATCACACATGGCTTTAGATTGTGTTGCACAGGTGCCCGAAGAGATGTTCAGCAGAAATGACAAATACGGTATGGCGTACAGCATGGAAGGACGTTTTCCATTGGCAACAAAAATTTTCATGAATTATTGTTTCAGTATGCATACTGATCTCAAACTAGGACGTGACAAAAACGATACAAAAATTTTAATAAAGACAGCCTACAAAGACAGATTACCTATCCAAATTATTAAAAAACAGAAAACAGGATGGACAGTGCCTGTTGGACATTGGTTAACTACAAGTGCCAGTATAAAACTAAACGGTTTCTATAAACAACGTACTGGCAAAGAATCCAAATTGAACGTAACAAAGGCCAGTCAAAAAGCAGGAAAGGCACTGATACCAGCGTGGATCGTCAGCGATTGGATTAAAAAATATAAGATGGTCACGTAGATTAAATATTCTTATGAAAGTAAAAGTTATCACATCTTACAAACCAGGTACCTGGCAACAATACGCCAAACGTGCTGTTGATAGCGTGTTAGAATATTGGCCTAATGATACCAAAGTGGCTGTGTATCATGAAGCACAGCAACAAGATGTATTTCAGCATGAGAGAGTTGAATGGTTTGACCTACATAAGGTGCAACCAGCACTACTGGATTTCAAGACAAAATATAAGAATGACCCTGTAGCAAACGGTGAAATAAATGAGATCCCTAACGGAGTTAGAAGGCCGGGACCAATGCCCAACAAAGGATCATTCCAATGGAACGCAGTTAGGTTTGCAAACAAAGTTTTTTGTGTTACTCACGCTGTAAAGTCATCAACCGATTACGACTACGTAGTTTGGCTCGACGCAGACACATACACATTTAGACCTGTACCACAAGATTTCATTTCACGCATGTTACCCAAAGATACAATGCTGACTTACCTAGGCAGGAAAAATCCTGACTTAAATGATGCCGGCAAGGACCCAGAGTGCGGATTTGTAGGCTACAATTTGAATCATCCTGAGATACAAAATTATAACAAAGATTGGGAAGAACTTTATACAAAAGACGAAATTTTCAAACTGACTACTGGTTGGACTGATTGTTCATCACTATGGCATTTGTCTAAAATATATCAAAAAAATAAAAATGTTAAGGTGCATGATATAGGATATGGAAGTCGTGTCAAAGGACATCATGTTTTTATTAATAGTGAATTAGGACTGTATATGGATCACTTTAAGGGTAACAGAAAAGATTTTAATCAAAGTGCAAAAAAAGATTTCCGTCCACAAACACGTGAAGAAACAAAGGATATTTCACAACTTGATTATTGGAAAAAAATAAAAAATTAATGAAACTAGAAGTTTGGACACAGCACGGCCCTTTAAACTCGGAGCCAATTTTCCGAGCATTTATAAAAAGTTTAAAGGACGCAGGTGATGATATTGTTTTGAACGCAGAATCTGATTCACAAGTAGCAGTAATATGGAGTGTGTTATGGCTTGGTAGAATGCGTAATTACAGGAACATTTGGCAAAGATATAGAAAGGCCAACAAGCCAGTAGTTGTAATAGAAGTGGGAGGACTAAGACGTAACAAAAGTTTTAAAATAGCCATCAATGGAGTAAACAGAAAGGCAGACTTTGCCAATCAAGTTGTGGACGAAAAGAGATGGCCTCTTTTCCAACACACTTTAAAACCATGGGAACCAAAAGGTGATACCATAATACTGCTAGGACAACATCATGCATCAGAGCAGTGGGCCGGCATGCCTGACATGAGAACATGGTTCAAAATGCAGGTCGATGAGATCAGAAAATATACTAATAGGCCAATACAGATCAGACCACACCCACGTAATCCTGTAGGTTTTGATCTTAAAAAATATAAGGATGTAAGCCTAAAGGTTCCAATATTTGATCAAAACACAGTGGATGACACGGACTTTAAAAATATTCTAAAACAAGCATGGGCAGTTGTTAACCATAGTTCGAATCCTGCCATGGAGGCTGTAATAAATGGAATTCCTGTGTTTGTATCTGAATCTAGTCTTTGTTATGAAGTTGGCAATAAATCATTGTCGCACATAAACAATCCAATCATGCCTGATAGACAAGCATGGGCAAATAAGTTATCATATACCGAATGGTTCGAAGAAGAGATATCACAAGGACAACCATGGAGTCGGATTAAAAAAAGATTAGAAGAGAAATACATATGAAAATATTAAGACCATTGCCAAAAAAACAACACAATTCTCCTATCGAATGGAAGCCGTACCAAGGGGAACAAGTGGTAGTAAACACAGTCTTGCGTAAAGGAAAAAAAATTATTGAAACGGCTTTCTATGAGGACAGGGTCAAAGCAACTCCTAATGGAAATGCTTATTGCATAGGCAACGGACCATCACGAAAAAATTTTGATTTGAATAAATTGAAAGGCACAGGACAAACATATGGTTGCAATGCATTGTACAGAGACTTTACACCAGATTTTATTTTTAGTGTTGATGCTAAAATGACACAACAAATGGTGAAAGATAAAGTCTATCAGAAGTGTATCCATTATGCACCTTCGTTAGAGGTAAACAGACATCCAAGAGGAGGGCCACCTAATTTACATCTTATTCCAAACAATCCACATTGGATTTCAGGCAATCAGGCATTTTGGACAGCAGGTGTACATGGACATAAAAACATTTATTTGATAGGATATGATTTCAGGGAATACGGCAAAGGCAAACTGAATAACATTTACCAAGGATCTCATTGTTATGGTGAACGTAACGATGATTCAATTTTTGATGGATGGTTAAAACAATTTAGAGATATGTTAAAGATGAGACCGTACGTTAACTATACCGTTGTTCATGATGATCCACCGGAATACATGGAAAACTTTCAGACCGGCACAGACCTAGGCAATAGCAAAGTGATCAGTTATAATGAGTTTGAAAAAGTTCTAACACCTTGATAGGTTAAGGCCTGCAAGTTTAAATTTGTTCTTCCATGCAAAGAAGTTTGCGTTATGATTTGAGTAAGGATCCTTTATCCAAGTCATCTGGTACAAGTGAACCATCTCATGTGCCAACGTTTCGATAAACTCTTTCCATGTTGGAAACTTACAATGCAATTCTATGTAATGTACAACATTTGTTTTGTTGTATGGAATAATTTTCTGGTTGTATGTTCCTTTTCTACATTTCCTGTTATCCCAGTCTGCCACACATCTTCCCCAGTCATGATGCAATTTTTTAATTTGAATAGGAACCATTGGTAATCTGCTGTTGAACAGTCCTCTGTTTATAATTCTAAACCAATGATAAGCCTGTTGAGCTGTGGGCTTGAATCCAACAGTGTTTTTATACCTTACCAAAGTATTCTGCAACTTAATTTTAAGTTGTTTTCTTACGTTAACGCTTTTATTTTTTATTCTTTTCATGGTTGACTATATTACCAATTATG
>MDTD01146530.1_pt1 | contig 16280 bp, 6 predicted proteins | sample 811221 | NCBI WGS metagenome assembly MDTD01 (sample SAMN05326646, study PRJNA326480) | marine metagenome | isolation source: seawater | place: Pacific Ocean: South West | collected 2011 | reverse complement strand
AGTTATAGTGTCAGAAGTAATAGCGTCAAAGTTTGCTGTTTCTGAATTAGCATTTGGTTGTAAATTATGGTTTAAAGATTCCCAATAGTCAAATTGCCACTGTTGCCCTGGGTTGGCAGAAATTGTAAAGTTGGGGTTGTTTGTATATCCTTGAACACTTGGGAAAGTCGTGATTTCAATTCCATCTAAAAAAATTGTTCCGCTATTAGGAGGGTCTACTAGGTAAGTAATACTTGTGCTGTTAAAGTTTGCGATAATAGTTACATCACTCACTAAGTCTAGAGATATTGACTCTGCATTTGGATCAAAGTTGTAAGGAGAGTCTGCTATCACTTCCCAAAAACTGAATCCGTCTCCATTAGCAGTTAAAGGAAACTCGACGCCTCCAAAGTACTCGCCAGTCCATGGAATCATATCTGTAGTGATATCTATACTGCTTAGTTCTACTGTACCCTCTCCGTTAATAATAATCGTAATAGTATATGGACCGTCAACATCATAACAATCAACGATACCACTATTAATGAATTCGCACCTTTCTAAAATAAAATCTCTAACATCTTGTACATTATCTTCCCATTCGCCATATGTTCCGCCCCACACATCAATCTGTTGTTGCATTTCAGGTTCAATAATCCCAATTAAACTGTCTAAGTGGGAAATTAAAAAATCACAACTAAAGTAACTGTTTGATAAATCAGCAAATCTGTTAATGTAATCTGCAAAAAACTCTTCATTGTTTAATAACTCATTCCATATAGGAACATGACCTTGCCCTCCTGGATCACCAATATTTTCAGGGTCACAAGGGTCTGCATCCGCATCTTGATCTGGTACTCCAGTATAGTTTGCGCCATGGTCAAAAGTGTTATCCATATCCCAAAGTACATATCGCCATTTTCTTTTATCTTCATTTATATCCAAACCTCTCCACCAGGCCGTATTCCAGTTTAACCAATCAGCATTAACAACGTATGTGTTTAAGATAAAATAGTCAATTATACTACCGGTATTATATATGTCTTTTATTTGTTCGTAAATCGCAGGGTCTGTAACATCGTTACTCATTACAAAATTGTAAAAGTCATCCCAACTATCTTCAACGTCATTAGGATTCTGAAAATTAGTCAACACATCTACCCATGTATTGCCCCAAGTTTTCAAAAATGCAACAGAGTCTTGGTTATAATAGTGATCTGTAAAATCTAAATCATCAACTTTTTCTCTTATTTCATAAAGACCCCAGTACTCTCCATTTAAGAATAATACACATGGCTCGTATGAGCGCTCGTCCATTCTTAAATCGGCTATTTGAGATAGCGACTGAACGTAAGCGTCTCTAATATGAGCTCCTGAACTTCCATAAGCAAAAGGATAGTTGTCATTAGCGGCGGCCTTAATGATTAATCTTTGATAACTATCTCTTTCTTTTGTTCTAAAAATTTCATCTCTGATAGCATGATTATAACCAAATTGATCTCTTGTTATATAATCAAAACCTCTTTGAGCATAAGCCCAAGAGTCGTTACCGTGTTCGTTGAATTCTCCTCTAGCTTTATCTATTAGGATTCCTTCTTTGAAGTATTCCACGGAGCCCCATGGCTCAATTCCTCCATTTCCATTTAAAAGATTGTCAACCTGACCTCCTGAAATAGAAAGGATAGGCACTGTGTGTATAGTGTTAATCAAGAAGGTTCCGTATTCTATAAAGCTTCTATGAATTAAAGGGTCAGTACTGTATGCTACAGCTTTTATTACTGTCGTATTATTTACAGCGATCGGACCATTATAAAGGTTATCTGTATCATCCGGATGGCTTCCATCTGTAGTATAATATATATCTACATTAGGGTCAGGAGAAGTAATACTTAAATTTATAGCAGCAGGGTGAAATCCAGGATTTTCTGAAAAAATAGGAGTTGTAGCATATTCAGTTAGCGCATTATTGTTTGGGTTAGCAGGAGTAGGATCATTAAAAACTCCCCAACTAGCATCACCATCGGTTATTCTTCCTCTAGAGTCATTTACAAGCGCTGGTCTTACAAATATTGAATCTACAACAGTTACACCATCAGGATCAGTTAAAATCCACCATTCATTTCCTTTTGTTTGTGTGATTTTAAAATCAGTATGAATATTATTTGCGTTGACAACGCCTGTACCTGAAGCATATACCATCAAATAACCTCCAGCATCAATATTGATTGCGCTGTTAATCTGAAACTTAGTTAGGTTGCCAGCTTTATCACTTAAGTAATATCCGTTTAAATCTACAGCAACACCACCTTGGTTGTAAAGTTCCATCCAATCTTCATACTCTCCGTAGTTATCGGTAGAACTATTATAATTGGATGCTGAATATTCATTGATAACAATTTGGCCCCAAGAGGTTAATTGTAAAAGCAAACATGCTAAAAATAGTATATTGTTTCGCATAGTAACTCTTTAATTTAAAGGCGTAAATATAACTTATTTCTAGGTAAAAGAGATGAAAAAAAAGGGTTGTCTTACGTGTTCAAAAGAGAAAAACTATTTTTTAAGACTCATTGGGTTGGCTAAATCAGTTGTAATGTAAGCGTCAGGATTAACAGATTTAATAATCTTAAGCACCTTTTTTAGTTTTCTTTTTGATGTGATGCACCAATAAATTCTGACATTTCCTTTTAAACCCTCTCCATTAATAACGGTTACTCCAAATCCTTCTTTTCTTAAAGGGTCAGCTAAACTAGTTGTATCAACAGAGGAGAATACACGAACAACTACATCTCCAAAACCTAAAAACCCCTCAATATAAGAGCCTAGGATTGTTCCTGCAGCAAACCCCAAAGCATAGCCTGCAATAAGAATGGAATCGTTTATATCTCCAATCACTTTAGAAACAGCTAATATCCAAATGACAGATTCTACTAATCCTACTAAACCTGCGTAAAAAGGCTTATTTTTGGTAATAAGTAATGCTCTAACTGTTCCTAAACTTTGATCGGCTAGGCGTAAAAAAAAGATGCTTAACGCAGCTATGAAGATTTTCATAGAAGCGAAATTAAACCTTTTGTATATAAAAAAGAAACCCTAGATATGAATCTAGGGTTTTAAAATGCTATTTTGGCTGTATTATTGCTTTACAAATTCTGTATTTGGAAATATTTGGTAGAAAATACTGCCACCTTCCCAACCTGATTCTGCAAAAGAGCCATTTGTTGTGTTGTAAGCATCTGTAATGTCTAGATAAGTCATTTCATCACCATCTTCATCATCCATTTGATAAACACTCCAGTAATACGGTTCTCCTCCAATCTTTATTCTGTTTGAAGCAATAGAGGATGTTTCGAACTTAAGCATTTGGTAATCATTCTCTTCATCTACAGTAGATTCGCCTTTCCAGTCTGTTGAATGATCATATACAGTACAAACATTTTCACTAATAATTGTTCCGCTTGCTGTAATTGTAAGTGTTATTTCACCAATAGTACCATCTTCAGAACCATTATAATCATTATAATTAACCTTCCAAACACCTACTAAGTTGTTGTCAATAGCTACCTCTCCATCAGGAGTTAGTGTTATTTCATCATCTTCTTTTTTACATGCCGAAAATGTAGTTGCAAGAGCAAGTAATAATGCGACATATTTTAATTTTTTCATTAGATAATTTATTTAATTATTAAGATTGCAATTTAAAATATTTTTTTATGTTTATCAAATTGAAAAATGCTCTTCTCATTTAAGATAGAGGTATTTAATTATTAACACTTAATTTTATTTTATGAATTTTAAATTATTACTATTAATGACTACTGCAATCATTACTTTTTCTTCATGTCAAAAATGTAAAGATTGTCAAATTTCTTATGAAACACTTAATGGATATAATATGTCAGATCTAAATACATCGGCTGAGTTTTTAGGTTATGCAGACTGGGATTCTTACATGGAGTCCTTGTATCCATCCACAGAATTGTGTGATGAAGCTTTAGATGCTGCCGAAGAAGTTTCGGAATCAACAGATTTAGATGCTGATGGAACGGATGATTATAGAGTTTACTGGAATTGTCAATAGTGTTTTTCTATAATTACACTAAGCTTTAAATTTAAAAATCCACTCAAACGAGTGGGTTTTTTGTTTTAATTAGAACTAAAAAAATAAAAATCGAACTTTTTTGATGTGGATTTGAAGCTCTTTAAATAAGCAGGTTTTGATGATTTTGACTTTACAAATTATTGCAAAATATCCTTTTTAATTTTGTTTTGAAGGTTTATGAGTTGAATGATTCTATGAACATAGACTTGATAATGATCTATGTTAATATCTGACTCATCAATTGGGTTAAACTCTACTGTTTCAATGTTTAATATAGAGGAATTCGCATTAAAACTTGTCAAAATGTTTTTCAAAGCTTTTAGTTCAGATGAAATTCTAAGATATTCAAGTTCTAGTGATTTTACTTTTTCTAAGTAGTTAATTGTACTATCTTTTTGCATAGATAATAATTCCATATTACTATTGTTGATTGATGGTTTGTTTGTAATTTGATGAATCAATATATCTTTTTGAAAGTTAACCAATTCTTGATAAATTTCTTCAGTAATATATGGATAGTAGTAGTCTATATTTTTTAAGTTAAAAGACGAGGTCTTATTATAATTGTTAGCATACTTTCTATCAACTACATCAATTTCTACAAACATTTTTTCCGCTTCTTTAGTACTCAATCTTTTGCCTTCATGAGATACTAAATAGCCTGGTTTGGTATTTGGTTCAATATCACGATAGTCAGGAACTCCATCGTTGTCGCTGTCAACAGGACACCCTCTATTATCAACTTTTACTTCTCCAAAAAGAACATTTTCTAGCTTTTGTGAATTATTTGGTTTTTTAGGAGTGTTTGGACACATATCATCTATATCCGGAACACCATCTTCATCTAAATCAGAGGCAAGTTCTTTGTCTAGGGCGTCATAATCTATTCCATCATAGTAAGATTCATTCTCGAAATGCACCACATTACTATCATTAATTATTTTGACTTCATTATAGTGTTTTGTTACTTCTTCCAGTCCTGTATTATTTTTTGAGATATTAGATTTAGATATAATTAAACTTTCATTATATTCATCATATACAATTCCATCAACCATTTTCTTATTTCTGAGTATTTTAAAATTTAATGGATTAAATGTAAATCCAAATACTGCAGTAATAGAGTTGTCATTTTTATTATTTAATTCAACTAGTTGAGTAGGATGATTGGAAGAAATATTATCAATATTATCAGTAAAATTATATTGATAAGATAATAGTGTGTTTAAAGAAACAAAATCGGATATTTTTAGTTTAAAGCCAATTCCTACAGGAATTCCAAAAGCTACTTTTGAATACGTGAAAGTGTTGATTTCTGAATGTGAGGTTTCAAAAATATTATCCAAGCTTGTTGCTTCTCCATTATTACTTGTAAGTACATCGTTTAAGAACACATAATTTCCATATTCATTTTGAATGTCTGCTTTTGGGTTGAATCGCATAATTGAAACACCAATACTTCCATATGGTTGAATAGATTTGCTTTGAAATGGAGATGCTAGAAGAGAAGCTCCTGCAGTAAAAACATCTGTTTGATATCTTAATTGTAATTCTTCAATGTTGTTAACCTGATCAATATTGTTTGAATAATTGTTATAGCCAAATGAAAAGTAAAGAGACGCAAACTTTATGAATGGCTTGTTAACACCAAGGTGTATTCCCTTTTTTCCCAATAATGGGTTATTTAAATCCGTTTGAAAGTCTCCTTTTAAACTAGCGTGTGAAACACCTAAGTCTATAGTTGTCTGTGCAAAGCTTAGTGTGCAAAAAACACACATTAAGAATATTGAATTAAAAATTTTCATCGGTACAAAGTAATACTTCCTTTTTGTTCAATAAGACTTCCCTCAATTCCCTCAGCAGTTAAAATATAAAAATAGACCCCTTCAGGAAGAGCCTCTCCATATATGGAATTCCCATTCCATTTTTGATTAACATCTGTTAATGTGTAAACCTTTGTTCCCCATCGATTAAAGATATTTATAGAGAAATCCTCGATGCCATATGATTCAAAAGATAAATAGTCATTTATATTATCACCATTCGGTGAGATAGCGTTAGGAAGTTCAATCAACCCCTCTACAGTTATTACTTGAGTATATTCTTCGGAACAATTTGTATTACTATTCATAGCAACAAGGGTTATTTCATATTCTCCAAATACATCAATAATAGTTTGGAAGTCTGTATTTATGATAGAGTCACTGAATAAATTACTAATACTCCAACTGAATATATCAGCTTCTAATGAATAGTTTGTAATTGAAGTAAGTAAAGGAGCCTGTCCGTTTTCTGGTGAAATCTGAAATTCCGCTATTATTTCTGAAGGAGAATCAATATTTATACTTAATGTTTCAATACAATTGTTTTGATCTTCAATCTCGACATAGTTACTTTCTGCGCATAATTCACTAGCTAATTCATTTTCTTCACTGCTTTGAATCCAACTTATGTTATAAGGGGGTATTCCTCCAGTTATATTATTAACTTCTGCTGACCCATCACAATTACCAAAACAACTAGCATTATCAATGAGTGAAATGTTAGCAATAATTTCTTCAGGCTCTATTAGCTGGATGTCTCCTGAAGTATATTCACAGTTATTAATATCAGTTAAAGTATAGTTAAGTATCCCAGCACAGACATTACTAACGGTAATTCCATTCATGCCATTTGACCATGTAATGCTGTATGGGGGAGTTCCTCCTGAATTGGTTGTTTCTATTTCTCCATCACATTCATTGTGACAACTTACATTATATCCATTGAATAGAGATGTAATGTTGAAATTAGATGCAATAGCACTTGGTTGAGTAAGTTCTTGCTGTAGGCTTGTTGAACAGTTGTTAATGTCAGATATGCTGACATAGTAAGTCCCTGTTGTTAGGGAGTTAATGTTTTGGTTGTTGTTTGTATATTCATTAGTGCTGCTCCAGTTGAATGAATATGGCAAGGACCCACCAGTAATATTTAAGTCAATACTTCCGTCACTTGCATTATAGCAACTAATATTACTATAGCTATTAATTGTAGCTATTAGTTCATTTGGTTCTCCAAGAGTAATTTCTAGTGGGTTAGAGGCACAGCCATTAGCGTCTTCTGAAATAAGAGTATAGGTTCCAGAAGATAAGTTTGACAATGTGCTAAGATCTGGGAAATATGTATAAGGACCTCCGTCACCTCCAGTGGCTAAGGCATTAATTACTCCATCAGAATAGCCATAGCAACTAGGCTCTATTAAAAATGGAGTAATTATAATTTCACTTGGTTCATTTATTGATATGGTGTCAAATACAGTACAGTTATTTTCATCTGTTGTACTTACAATGTATGTGCCCTCAAATAAATTATTTGGATCTTCTCCATTCCAATTGTGTAAATAAGAAGGTGTCCCGCCACTAGTAATTATGCTTGCTGATCCGTCAGAATGACCAAAACAACTAGCATCAGTAATTGTAAATAAATTAGTTATAGGAGGGGGCTGAGAAACACTATAAATAATAGTGTCTGAAGAGCAGCCGTTTAAATCATTTAATACAAATTGATAATTTGTATCAGCTAATAGTTGTAATGGATCTTGACCAAAATAATTATAGTTGTAAGGAGGAGTTCCTCCTGTAGGATTGACAGATATTGCTCCTGTTCCACCATAGCATAATGCATTGGTCATTAATGTGTTTACAATAATTTCAGATGGTTCATTTACAAATACAGTGTCTTCTAAGATGCATCCATTAGAATCAATAACCGTTAAGTAATAAGTATTTGCTGAAATACTATCTAAAATTTCTAAGGTGTCATTTATGTGCGTATTCCATTGATAGGTATAATTACCAACTCCTCCAGTAATAAGAGATTCAATGGATCCATTAAAAAAACCATAGCATGTTGGTTCGTCTACGCTAAAAGTGTTCTCTATTTGTGTTGGTTCGTATATTGTAAAAATGGTGTCAAATTCACATTCATTATTATCAATTATTTTCAGATCGTATTGATTTGCGGTTAAAGAAGATATGGTAGAGGTGGTGTCAAAAATGTTTCCATTATCAGTCCACAAGTACTCATAGGGCGCATTCCCTCCCAATGTACTTAAAGAAATCAACCCATTGGAATCAGCAAAACAATTTAAAGAGTCAACTAAATTTACTATTTGTATAGATATTGAATCGGGATTGTTGAGGTAAAAGGAGAATGTGTCAAGGCAGTTGTCAGCATCTGTTATTATCAGTTGTATACTGTCAGAACATAAGCCGCTAGCAAGAGTGTCTTGACTTCCGTTAGACCAAAAATAACTTATAGGAGTATTGATTTGGTTGATGAAATGAATACCGATTTCTCCATCACAATAACTATTACAGCTTATAGGGGTTATATAATTATTTACTATAAATGAATCTTGTTCGTTAAGTTGAATGGTTTCAGATTTAATACAATCATTTGCATCTGTGAATGTGAAAACATATGTGTCAGGGCAAAGGTTGTTTATGTTAGATGTTGTATTAGATAAAATTCCATTAGTGTTTTCCCATTCATAACTATACGGTTGTATTCCTCCAGTAATGTTTGCTTGAATTTCTCCGTCACATATGTTAAAACAAGCTTCGTTGATTGTTAATGATTCAATTTTTAAAGTGTCTGGGTTTTCAATAGTAATGGTGACCGTGTCTTTACATGCATTATTGTCAGTTGTTATTATTTCATATACTCCATAACAAAGGTTATAAGCTGTTTCAGTGGTTTGTGTAATTGGGTCGTTCCATTGATATGTGAAAGGAGTAACTCCTCCACTAGCTACAGAAACTGACGACTCACTATTACAGCTGTCAATACAGCTCACAATATTATTGTTAGCAGTAGTGATTAATTCTAGGGGATTATTTAAAATTAAAGTATCTCTTTCAATACATCCATATATGTCTTCAGTAGCTAAAATATAAGTTGAGCTAACTAAATTCTGAAAAGGTATTGTGGATGAAATTATATCTCCTACAGTATCTTCCCATACGTAGGAGAAAGGTCCATCTCCTAGTGTGTTTAAAATATTTATCTCTCCATCATTATAGTCATGACATGTTGGATGTGTAATGTCTAGGAAAGTACTTATTTGTTGAGGTTCTTCAATTTCAATATTTATTCTATAGAGCCATGATGTTAAGTTGATGTCGTTATAGATGTCAAAAGTATATGTTCCTGCATCTAAAGAGTCAACATCTACAACTGCTGTGATAACACCTTGTCCTACCCAATCATAATAGTAAGAGTTAGAAGTGGGATAGGTGTTTATTGAAATTATTCCAGTCGATTGATTTTGACAAACTCCAACATAGTTATAAACTATTGAATCAATAGTAGATATGTTTGGAACTATGGTACTGTCTCCAGTTATCTGAGCTGAACTACTAAACCATAGTAAAGAGATTAATATGTTTAAGAGTTTTTTCATCTTGTTTTTAATTTAATATCCATCCCAATCACTGATTTTAGGAAATGGATCACATATTTCTCGATTGTATACATTCCCTTTTCTTCCAGGCGATAAAACATGAGACCACCAATGAGATTTTCCTTTTTTTCTTTTCGGCCTGCATGAAATACTTCCAATATACATATTTAAACTCACTTCGTGTGTTGGTCCACTAAAAGCATAACCTAAATCTGATATGTTCCAATCAAAACTATACGTTAAGTATAATTGATATGGCATTTTTTTTGGTTTTATATTAAAAACGGTATTAAATATTATGGATTCTGACATTGGATTTCTTGTGAAATTATCACCATCTTGATTTTTTAGTTTCTTAAAACCATGTCTATAACCAATTCCTAAAAGAATAACTTGTTTTATAGAAAAACCAGTTCCCCCAGAAATCGTTGTAAAAGATTCGTTTTGTATTTTAAGACTTCCTTGATTTTCAAGTTTAAAATAATAATTAGTATAATCTATAAAATTACCTAAGATTAACCCGGTTTTAGTTCTTTTCCATGGTTTTATCTTCCTAAAGTAGTTTGCGTGAATAGTTTGTTTTGCTGGATATCTACTATTTTCAAATCTTCTATAAAAAGATTCAGTGTTATTTCCAACAGGAAGATGGTGAACGGCTAATCCTAGATTTAAATAATCGTGTTTAGAACTCCTATTGGTATTATTAAAGTTATATGTATAAATAAACCCTGTCGATGGATAAATTCTGTGATAAGATTCGTTCGGCTTATTTGCAATGGAGGTATAGATGTTTCCTAAAACAGGATCAAGTTCATCAGAAAATATTAATCCTTCCCAGTTTATGTTTCTAGATGCAAATGTTGTTTGGATAGCCCCTGATAATGAAGACTGTTTGCTAATCGCAATATGTGCAGCTAATGGAATGGAAAAATCAGTAGAGGTAAGAAGACCTTCTCCTTCTATGTTTTGAAGTGCAATCACTCCTACTCCAAGATTTTTTTGACATATTCTCCAGTCCGCAGATACTAGTGATGTTGTGTATCGGATTGGTATGTGCATCCATTGCTCTCTATGGTGTGCAATTGTATGTATTTGTTTACTGTTTAATATACCTGTATATGCCGGGTTAACGAAAGGACTCTTTTGAAAAAACTGAGTAAATGACGGGCTTTGTGACATTGTATTTATAACACAACCCATAAATAATATGAAAAAAATTATTTTTTTCATCATCTTATTAATGTAACAGATCCAACATTTCTTCCTTCTAAACCAATCCATGGGGAACCATCACTAAACATAGCTTCTATTTTCCACACATATACACCTTGTGGTACGGGAATACCTTTATAATTTACGCCTCTCCAACCAATATTTGGACTGCCATTTTCATCTAAAGATGTTGTTTGCCAAATCAAATTGCCCCAAGTGTCATAGATTTCAAGTTTATAAGTTTCTAATGATTTTCCAGCTGGTAAAAATTCTCTAATTAACCCATAATTAGCATCAGGAGTTAGCGCATTAGGTACAAATAAGCCTTTTGCATATCCAACTCTTATTGTTTCACAATAAGTTGAATCACATTGAAAATCTGAGAAAGGAGATTCTACTGTAAGACAGACTTCGTAGAATGTGCCATTATAATCATTTGTTGATGGAAAAAGGTATGTAATTGTTTCTTCAAATTGATTAATCAATTCTCCGTTGATGCTCCAATAATAATTATATGGTGGAGAAGGAAGCAGTTCTCCTAAAAATGATTCTGCCTGGCCATAAAATATATATTCACCGTAATATATGTTTTCGTTACTTAAAATAGAATCGTAACTAAAACTTGGTATAGGTGTCTCATATATATTTATCATTGTACTAATTGTATCAGTACAATAATTTTCGGTAGTGACTGTAAATGATAGTTCAACAGGAGATACATTAGAGTTCCAAAAAGTATCTAATTCAAATGTTGTATTTTGAATTATGCCTTCTGAAAAATCAAAAATTAAAGAGGTGTCATAAGTTTCAGAAAATATCTCGTATGACCAATAGTTTACACTGTCAACAACATCAGAAGAGCCAATTTGATTAAAACCACCTAACATATTTATGTTTTCAAATTCACAAAAATCTAATGAGTTTATAGAAAGTTCAGCTTGAATTTCAGGAAATGTTTCGACTGGCGCTGAAGTTTGTGCACTGCAAATTTTCTCTATTCCCTCTAAATAATAGTGATTGAAAGTGTATAGAGTTAAGCTATCATTAATTTGAGGAAAGTTAGCATTAAAAAGCGGAGCGGCAGGGTTAAACCAATTAGTATCTTGTTGATACACCCAATAAAAGTCAATAGGATATGAGTTAGTAATATCATTTAAATTTGAAAACTCTGCTAATGGAGAGAATTGAATATTATTTCCACAAGGAGGTATAGTTTGATAACCAACATTCTCAATTTGAGATATTGGACTTTTTAGGATATATAGATCGTGAGCATAAATGCTAGAACAACTACCTCCATTAAATATTGAATAAGATGTCATTTCAATAGTAACAGTATGAATGGAGTCGTTTTTAAAATTAGGAATTGGCGTAGGAATTGGTACAACATCTCCATAATTGTATAAGAATGGTCCATCGATTACATTTCCATTGTATTCAAAAGTTAATAAAGGATCCATACTATCAGAGGCAATGAATGGATTATCAACATCAAGTTCTAAACCTGAAAAGTTTACTAATTCTAACTGCTCTCCTTCACAGATATCTTCAACTGTAAAATTAGTTACTGGAATGGGGTGAATGTTTAAATCGTGGTTAACAGATTTTTCACAGCCTAACGAATCGATAACTTCTAAATTAATGGTTATAATATTTCCTGTTGTATCATTAATATTGAAGAGATGGGATATGCTGTCTATATGCGTTTCCACATTAAAACTTGTGTTGAATGTCACATCATTAGCAGTCCATTGCCAAAATTGAATCGGATTAGATGGAGGGGGTGCTTGAGATGAAAAATCTATAATTAATGCTGTGTCATATGGACAAATATTATTGTTGTCAATTATAAACTCAATCTCAGGAGGGTTATAGATTATAATATTTTGGTTAATGCTGTCAGTACACCCAAAGTAATCAGTGATGTTTAATTGTATTGGCACATAACCGGATAATTGAGCAGTATAGGAAACATTTTGTGTGTTTGAAATAGGTTGAAGAGGTGTTGTGTTTAAATACCAATTCCAGTATTCTATTAAAGTGTCACCAAAAATAGATTGATCAGATAAATAAGTTGGGGACCCCAAACATGAAGAAGTTGATGAAAAACTTGCGTTTGGATTACAATGTACAGTTATTTCATGTAACACAGTATCCCTACAACCATATTGATTTAATTCTACAATTAGTTCCGCACCAAAGGAAGTGCTACAGCTATCAAATAAGAAAGAAGGATTTGAGGAATTACTATTTGAGTTGATGTAAGTTCCTGGAGAGATATCCCAACTATACTGGTTTATAAAAATACTAGGATTTGTATTGTTGGAAGTAGATAAATTGGCAAAATTTGTAACTTCTCCATCACATATTGTGTCGTAAATAGTGAATTCGGCAGTAGGATTACAAATAACTTCTGAATTTAACTGACTAAATCCAATACATCCTAAATCATCTATTACATTTAAAGTGGTTGAGAAAATTCCACAATCTGTAAAAGTATGTGTTGGATTGATAGAAGTATTTGTATTTAGCGCTCCAGAATTTAAATCTCCAAAATTCCAGAAATATGATACAAGGGTGTTTGCATCAGTAGGTATAGAATTATTATTAAAGATAGTCGTTTCCCCTTGACAGTTAATGCTAGATGAAAAAGAAGCAATAGGGAGAGACCACACCTTCACAGAATCACTGAAATCATTAGAGCATCCAAATTCATCAATTACTACTAATGTAGCATAAAACTCTCCTGAATTGGGATATACATGTGTTGTTAAACTGTCTGATTCAGTAATCGGAGAAGAGAAATCTCCAAAGTTCCATGTCCAAGTTGTAATAGATCCATCTCCTGGGCTACTTGTTCCAATTAAACTTGTGCTTACTCCTTGGCAAGTGGTGTCGGATACAAAACTAGCTGTTGGGTTGTTCCAAACCCTTACAGGATTAGTTACAGTATCTCTACAACCTAGATTATCTTCAATAATTAGTGTACTATAAAAAACACCGTGATTTGTGTATAAATGACTAGGGTTAGCTATTAAGCCTAAAAGATAATTGTTAGGAGAGTTTACATTTCCAAAGTTCCATTCCCAACTTGTTATTTCTGAGTTGTTAGCTCCGGTCTGACTTAAGTCGATAAAGTTGGTAGGACTACTATTATGACATACAGAATCTGTTGAAAAATCAGCAATAGGAAGTGGATATACTTCAATGCTGTGTGATGTGCTGTCAGAACATCCTCTATCAGTGTACGTAACCAATGAGATGGTATGGTTTCCAATAGAACTAAAAGTGTAGTCTAAATGAATATCTGAATCACTTACCAACACTCCGTCAATATACCAGTTGTATCCAGTAATGGCTGTTGGTTGGCTAATAATATTCGAATCTAAATAACTAGTGTTAATGAAAGTTACTGGTTCGCTTAGACATGTATTACTTGGAACAAAGTTTGACACAGGGTTAGGGAATACAATGATTACATCAAAGTATGAAGTATCAAAATTACAGACTCCATCATTAACAGCATGCATAACAGTGTATTCCCCAGCGATATTATATTGGTGTTGAATTGTATCACCTAAAACAAAGTTACCTGGACCTGGTTCAGGGCTATACGGGATGTTGCAAGAATTACTAGAATTATCCCAATCAAAACACCAACTTACATTTGAATTAGGAGGTGCGGTTGAGTTATCTATAAATGTAGTAGTAACACTTTCACATGTACCAGTATCAAACCAAAGGTTTGTTGTGAAGAAAGACTGAATTGAATTAGGCTTTACTACAATTGGATGTGTTATGGAAGAATCACCACAGTTATTATATCCTGTCATTGTGATGTAGTAAGTAGTGTCTTGCCCTGTTACAGTATCTCCAATAAATTGATGTGAGAAATTATCCCATACAAATGGGGGCAATGTGTCAGGATATATAACTGTACCATATCCATCACCATAATTTACAATTATAGAATCTGTGCCTCCAAATATAAATGGCTCAAGTGTGAACCATGTAGACTGTTGAGAACAGATCACACTATCTGTCATTGCAAAATTGACAATAGGTAGCGGCTCAATTAAAACTGACTGACTGAAAGTATTGCTTCCGCAGCAATTAGATACGATTAAATTTAAAGTGTATGTCGTGTCGTTTAACCCTTGTGGAAGGTAAGGAAGGCTAGGAGGAATACCAACTGTATCGATATGCTCAAATAAAGTATCACTATCCTCACCATAAATCACCCAATGGTAATTTAATATGTAACCTGTAGAATTATTTTGTGTTATAAACAGTGAGTCTCCTACACATAGTGTGTCTGAAGAAATAGTGAAATTCGAAGTGGGAATGTCTACAATTTGAATACTGTCTGTAACAGAATCAAAACAACCATAACTGTTAAAAACTACGAGACCTACCTCATGTTGTCCAGCGTTAAATGAATTTAAAAAAGTATCTGATTCTACTAAACTAGTATCAAGAACATTGTCAACAAGCCAATGAGCTGTATCTAACACACCACCAAGAGAATCCAGTGTAGAATTGCTTTTAAACCCTATTAATTCATCACTACATCCAGGCTCTGGATAGCAGTTGTATAACATGTTAAATGACGCTGTAGGATTTGGTCTTACAATAATATCTTCACATAATGTATCACTACACCCATTTAAATCTGTAATTGATAGACAAACTTCATAGATTCCTGAAGAATTGTATAAGTATGTTGTGTTAGGTATGGTATCAAAATTAAAATTGTCCCCAAAGTCCCATTGCAATGTGTTTATTTCGCTAACGATTGCATAAGAGGAATCTATGAAGAATGTAGTGTCACCAAAACACTCCTCACTTGCTACAAATAAAGGAACGGGAAGTGGATGTACTAATACTTCTTGATAAATGGTATCGGTACACATACTAATAGTATCACCTACAATTAATTCAATAGTATAAGAGGTGTCTTGTTGCCAAGTGTTGCTATAAGTTATAGTGTGCGGACCTTCATTAGTTGATAAGTTACTATTAGAGGAAATATTTGTATAGTCAAAATTCCAATAATATGAAACCCCAGTAGAACCAGTATATGTTAATTCTATATCTATAGGATGGCAACCAGCTATTGTGTCCATAGTAAAGTCTGCTACAGGATCAACTATTGTAACAACTTGCACAGAGTCTACATCTTGTATACATCCGTGTTCATTAAGTGTTGTTAGTATTACAATGACTGTATCACCATCTTGTGTCATGGTGTATGTCGGTGGTAGCGTATCTGTTGGTGTTACTATATTTTGTATACCTCCGGGGTAATCGGGGCTACTTATAATGTTACCATTAGCATCTGTATAAGTCCATTGGTAGGTGTCGTTATTATTTTCAAAGTCTTGAGCCCAAATTAATGAGTCACTTATCGTTAGTCCTTCACATCCAATAAGACTTCCAATAGTATCAATAATATTTGCTATAGGGTCTGGGTACACAGTAATTGTAAAGAAGGTATCATCTACACAATCATGTTGTGATGTAGCATATAATTCAACAAGGTATGTT
>MDTD01044356.1_pt1 | contig 16280 bp, 12 predicted proteins | sample 811221 | NCBI WGS metagenome assembly MDTD01 (sample SAMN05326646, study PRJNA326480) | marine metagenome | isolation source: seawater | place: Pacific Ocean: South West | collected 2011 | reverse complement strand
TCTTCGGGCAAAAACAATTCCCTCTTTGAGCTTAGTCGGATATTTTTTTGTGACACAGCCAAAACAATGGTCACGTCCATCAAAAACATTTAATAAATCACCTTCGTTGAGAAAGAAAAGGTCATTTACACCAAGAAAAGTAGTCATTTCTTGATGACTTTTTTGGTTGGCAAGCAATTCATTTTTTTCCGGGAAGTCAACTCCATAAAAGCAACCAAATTGTATTGGTGGGCAAGAAAATGCCAAAGAGAGTTCTTTGGCCCCCTTTTTCTTCAGCTCAAAGATAAGACTTTTAAGAGTCGCTCCCCTCACCAAACTATCATCAACCAAAAGAAGCCTCTTACCCTTTATCTCTGATTCCCTGACAATGAACTTTTGTTTTAAAGCAGTGCCTCTTTTATTTCCCGGTAAAATAAAAGTCCTGCCACTTTTTTGCACCTTAAGAATGCCTTCAACCATAGGTAGTTTTAAACATTCGGCCACTCCATAAGCAGCGTCAAGGCCTGTTTCCGGGATAGCCGAAACTGCGTCATAATGGTCAAAGAACTTATTCTTTTCCAATACTTTTTCCGCAAGAACCCTTCCTAAACGACGCCGGGTATTTTTAACCAACGCGCCTTGAACCTGACTTTTTGAAGAAGCGAAATAAATTCGTTCAAACATGCAGGGCGCTTCTTTTATAGGATCTTTTTTTTGATAGCCGCTAAAAGCGAGTTTGGCCGACTTGAAGGTACCATTAAAACCGATAAAAATGACTTCACCAGGTCTAACTTCTCTCTCGAATTGATAACCTATTCCTTCTAAAGCAATCGTTTCAGAAGAAAAACAAATATGACCTTTTTTATCCTTTCCATAAACGAGGGGTCTGATTCCATAGGGGTCTCGGAAGGCCACAAGTCCCACATCCTCAATAATCAGAAGGAGTGCATAACCCCCCTCAACTTTTTCAGACAGCCGTCTCATACATGTTTGGATAATCAAAAATGGAGAGCGCCTATTAAAAGTTTTGGGAGAATGAGACTCTTCCATAAAAAAAGATTGAAAGAGTCGAAGCATTAATTCACCATCATTTTGACCTTTCAAGAAGGTCCTTTGTCCTTCGGAAGCCCCTTCCAGCTCTTCTTTAAGAGAAAAATAATTAACAATATTCCCGTTGTGAACAATCCCCATAGAGGGAGTTTTTTCTTTTTCCGAAGAGTTGTTAACCGCACCTTCGCTAAAATTTGTGTCAGAATGTACAGCTTGGAAAGGTGGTATATTTAACTCTGAAGGGCCTCCCACTGTTTCATACCTGGTATGACCTAGTAGAATTTGACCATCGAGCTCACAAAAATCTTTTTCAGGCAGGCCTGAAAAAACTTCTGATACAAAACCAGGGCCTTTCTTTACAACGAAGTGGTCGTTTTTTATTCGAGACGAAAGAAGCCCAGCTGCATCTTGCCCCCTATGCTGAAGAAGTTTGAGGGCCTTAACCAATTTCTTTGCGCTATTATGATTCGGTGAAACACCGTTGTGACTTGAAACTGATGATTTTTCGAAAAGGCCAATGATTCCGCACATGCCTCGCCGCCTTAATAAAGGTTGCCAAAATCGATGCCCCGATAGTGCCTTTAAGAAAGACTGTTGGCCAGTAGTTTTATAAGAAATTTTTTGGATAAAATCTTTACCGAAACTTTTAATGCTCTTTACTTGACTTTATTGTAAACTGAAAATCTTCCCCTAAAATTGCCAACTAACATCAAGAAAGACTCTATCATGCTCTGAAAAGCTGCTAATCTGACCTGCCTTTTTAGGTTCTTGTTTCTCAATGATGTCTGCCCAAATTGACATTGATAATTGATCACTCATAAAAAGCTTCATGGTCGGCTGATACCAAAGATCTTGGTTATTAAGTCCCCAAAAAACAAAAAAACTTAATTCCATCCAATCACCAAATAAAGGGAAGCTCATTTGTGAACTTACCCAGTTATAGTAAAACTCTGTAAAAGAATCATGATGGTATTGAAGGCCAAGTTGGAATTTACTCTCGGTTGAAAAGTCAAAACCGAAAACACCAATCATATTATTTAGATATTTAACAGCAAGTGTTTCTGGATCATTAACAGGTCTATTAAAATGATTTACAAAATCTAAGCGAAAAACAAAATCCCCTGTTGCAAAAGTACTACTTAATCCTGTTGAATGAATTTGTTTAAATACAGGACTCAAGGTCGTACCATTTTTTATATCCAAGGCTAAGTTTCGATTCCGGTGATAAAAGTAATAAAAGTCGACATCTAGACCAAAGTCAAAAAGATAACCAAGCCGGCCACCAATTTCCGAATCGTAAATGAGTTGAGGGGTGGCCATATCTTCTCTTTCTAGATGGGCAAAACTCGTAGGGGTTGTGTCGAAGGTATCTCCTTTAGAGGGAAATATGCTATTTTTAGGTTTTGGAATAGCGATTAATTGTCCACTAAACTTTTCTCCAAGATACTCATAATTGAGAGCAAACACAGGAATTCTCGTCCACTTTAAATCTGAAATAAAAGGATCTTCAAAATTTCTGGCATTTACAAAGTCGAGAGGATAAATACCAAAAGTTTCTCCCCACCCTATTTCCTGAAGACCAAATGTGAAAGTAGAGTTTTCTCTCACAATTTTGTACGTAGCTTCTGTCAAAGTATCTGATTTAGAGGCCTCGTCATCTAACAAAAACCTTGAGGAGATAGACACTTCTTGTGTAACCTCATCATTCCCAAAATTTTTAAAATGGGCTTTTACGTGAGCGTAGGGCCTCTTTAAAGAAAAATCATCTTCCCCATAGAGGTAGGATGATCTCATACCGAACTCACCACCAATCTTAACAGTACCTCGTTCAGCTTTTGAGACACCTATTAGAAAAAGACAACTTATAAAGGTCCAAAGAAGACCTTTTTTTGGAATCATTCAGCGAGGTTCCTCTTATTAAAAAGGGCAGTTTGAAAATCCCTTGCTTCCATCTCTTCGATTTCTATAAGTGACTTCTTATTATCATTTATAGCGTCAACTATGTTCATTTGACTAGGCCTTAAACGACCTGCCAATTTTTTATACCCCTGGTAATAAATCTTTTTTAAAAGTTTACCAGAAACACTCATCAAATGGGCCTGTCTGGGCCTGAATCCTTTTTTAGATATAAGGACCTTAAGTTGTTCATACGTTAAACCTTTCTTTTTCGCCTGTAGGTGAAGTAACCAACTCTTTTTCGTCTCTTTTAAAAGCTTTGGAGTATAGTCTCCACTCCACCTCATTCGGCTTATATCCCCATTAGCAGCTTGACCCGTTAATTTTTGAGAAAGTCCAACTCTAACACTTCTTTTTAAGTTAGGAATAAAAACCCACATATTTTCATCAAGCATCAGAAGGTTTCTTCCTCTATCCCTCTTAGGAAGAAGAGTTTTAATTAAAGTTCTATTATTACCTTTTATTGAAACGTCGAATTGACTAGGTTTCTCTTCTTCCCCTTTATTTGTAACTTTAACCTTCATAAAAAATGAGTCAGAAGGATTGCGTACTTCATCAGCTCTTTTTAAAATATCTTCTGCAGATGGACCTTCTACAGATGCTGGTAACCGACCGGAAACGTCTTCAGGAACTTCTTCAGTGACGATAGGTGCTGAAACTTTTTCTTCAGCTGCATTTTTATCACCATCTTCTTCAGAAACTTCTCCAGATACGTCTCCTATTTTTTCATCTTTTGGTGATACATCTACTTTTTCTTCCTTTATAGGTTCACTACTCGCCTCACTCTCCTTTTCTTGAGAAACCAAAGGGTTTGATAAAAAAGCAAATAACCCTAAAAATAAAAATACCCTTACGATTTTTAGCATTTGAACCTTCCTTATCCTAAACAGATCTTAAAAGATCAGATATTTTTTGATTGATAACTCTTAGAGATGCCAAAAATGTGGCCACAAAACTCGTTACTGTCCCAATAATAAATGTCTGAACAGCCATCCATTCTTGTAACTCAATTTTAACGTGGAATTGCCTAGTTAAACCAGGCGCCGGAGGCATTAAAATACCGTCTTTTAAAAAACTTAAATTTATTGCGTATACAACAATAATACCAAAAATGGCCCCAAAAACACCAACTAAAAAACCTTCGTTACTAAAAAGCTTTAAAACCTCAATCCTACTTTCACCATTCGCCCTTAAGTTTCCTACTTCCTGACGCCTTTCAAGAATTGATGTTGAAACTGTATTAAAAATACCTAAGATAACAATGACTAAAATAATAATTTGAATAACGCCAAATTGAGCATCTAACCAGTCAACTGAGTGTTGATAATATACCTTATCCAAAACATGAAAAGGAATACTTTCCAGATCTATATCACTATCAGCAACAAAGTCTTCTATACTTTTCCATAAGCCGAGGCCTTTCATGCCTAGGGAAACGGATTCAACTTTTTTCGTATCAAGTAAAAGGTGTGCAAGGTCAAGTTGAATTCTAAAAACACTATCGTCAAACTCCTTACTGCCTGTATGAAAAATTCCTGTTACGTATGTATCAACAGCATTCATGCTTCCATAAATAGTACTTCCCAAAACAGTTATCCGATCACCAATTTTTGCATTAAGGGCCCTGGCAAGTCCTTTTCCTAAAATGATTCCTTCTTTCTCATCTGATAAATTTTTACCTTCAACAATATTAAGGGTATTAAAAAAGGAAAATTCAGCCGAACCATCGACTCCTTGACCTTTTCCACTTATGTTCATTTCCCCGTTGGTTAAAAGCGAAAAGAAATTGACTCTTGGAAAAAGAAGTTTAACACCAGGGACTTTTGAGAGGTTCTTTTTAAGCGAGTCATAATCTTCTATCCAATGCTTCCAAGGCTTCTCATAAACGGAGTTATGATAACCTTTCATATTGATTTGACCATGACCATAGCGAGCATGAATTGTATTATCTCTATACTGGTTCATGATCCCAACATTAAATCCCTTAAAAACCAAAAGGGCACCAGTTCCTATTCCTATAGTTAAGACCATTGCTAATGTTCTTCTAAAATTTCTTGCTAAGTTTCGAAAGGCCAGTGAAAAAAGCATTACGTTAACCTCCCATCTTTTAGAATAACAAGCTCCTCAGCAAATTCATGAACCATCGTATCGTGGCTAGATAAAATAATTGAAGCCCCATATTCATCACTTAAGTTTTTAAGAAGGTTTACAATTTCTTTTCCTGTTTTTTGATCAAGGCTTGCCGTAGGTTCATCACCAATAATAACAAGAGGCCTTTTCGTCAGGGCCCTTGCCACGGCGACTCTCTGTCTTTGTCCGCCACTCATTTCAAGCGGCCTTTTATCTCTATGGTCCCAAAGTCCCACGTCCTTTAGCGCCTTATGAACAAGATCTGTACGTTCTTTTTTTGGTACACCTTGCCTTACTAGAAAAAACTCAATATTCTCCTCAGCACTTAAGACTGGAAAGAGATTGAAATGTTGAAAAATAAATCCGACCTGATTTCTTCTTATATAATTTTTGTCTTCCTCTTTTAGGTTTCTAAACCTTTTTCCTTCAAATTCAATATCTCCCCCTTGAATATCTTCAATAAGTCCAAGGACGTTAAGAAAAGTTGTTTTTCCAGAACCTGAAGGGCCCGATAGACAGTAGAATTTTCCTTTTTGAAAATCCATTGAAACCCCTCTTAAGGCCTCAATATTTACATTTCCAAAACTATAAGAAAAAGTCAGTTCCTGACAACTAAAGATGGTGTCCATAAGTCAACTTTTGTGAATAAGTTCCAAGTATCCCTTTAAAGAATACCTATTATAGCAATCATAGTAACAGGCCTCATTTTTTTAAGAAATGATGCAATTTTTTCTTCAATCTTTTAAATGCCTTAACCGATTTGAGTATAGGGAAAAGACCGTTTGATAACCCTCAAAAGGGTCAATTTATGCAAAAGATAACTATTTACCTCAACAAAAGGGCCTCCAATACATCTTATGATCATTGGAGGAAGAAAATAACTAGACAGCTTTTTAGAAGTCATCTCATTTTTAAAACACCTTCGTCCATTGAGGAACTTAATCAAAACCTTAAAGAAGACATCGAGGATAAAGTTGATGCTATCATTAGTGTTGGTGGTGATGGAACAGCAAATACGGTTATTCAAAATATAGCAAAAACAGAAGTTGGTCTACTTGTTATTCCTGCGGGCACTGCAAATGACCTTGCAAGCGAACTAAGTGACCCAAAAGATATCGAACAAATTATTCAATGTATAAGACTTGAAACTAAGAAAAAAATTGACCTCATCAATATAAATGGGCAATTTATGGCAACCAATGGTGGTATTGGTCTTGGTGGTATAGTTGCCGCTAAAATAAATGACCTCCGACAAGACTACCCCCTTTTCAAAAAAGTCATGCAACTCTCCGGAAGTAAAATTTATTCTTTATTTCTTGGTTATGAAATTTTAACCGATAAACTGGACTACTATGATCTAGAACTAAAGTCCCCTAACTTTCACTCCCATGAAAAAGCTGTTGCTGTCTTAATCAATAACCAATCTACTTTGGCCGGTTCTTTTATAGTCGCACCTGAAACAAATAATTCTGATGGGTCTTTCAACGTAAGCCTGTTTACTCATCCATACAAAAAAGATCTTTTGAAAGCCCTCTTAGAGCTTTCAAACGGAAATCTGCCTCAAAATGATCCCCATTTCAAATCCTTCGAAACAAGCGAGCTAGAAATCATTAATAATAATCCTGAGAAAATGATTTCGTTTTTTGGGGATGGTGAAGTTTTTGCCCCATCAAACCGATGGGAAATCAAAGTTGAGAGAAAGGCCCTTACAGTTTATGCAGTTGATCCAAGTAAGGATCTTGTTGATTGGGTTGCAGAGGTCACATTAACGTGAAAGCTTTACTGACAGGCTCTACAGGTTTTTTGGGTGGGTATATCCTAAAGGATCTAATAGATCACTTTGATCACATTTACCTTCTCATAAGAAAACAAAGCTTACAAAAAGCAAAAGGCTTATTCCCAAATGAAAAAAAGATATCCTTCATAGTTGGGGACCTCCTGAACATGGATGTTATTGAGGATGCTAAAGAATATCAGGATATAAAAGAAGAGATTAACTCAATCATTCACATTGCAGCTTTTTATGACATAGAAGGAAATTTATCTGAATGTTATTCCCATAATGTTATTGGAACACAAAATCTTCTCTATTTTGCAGGTCTTTGCCCAAATGTAGATGTTTTTCATTATATAAGCACAATTGCTGTCAGTGGTTCACACTCAGGAACGTACTACGAAAGTGTTCTCGATGAAGGTCAATCTTTCTCCAATAGTTATGCGGAAACTAAATATTTTGCAGAATTTCAGGTTCAGAATTGGGATTTTAAAAAATCTATTAAAAGAAGAATTTATAGACTAGGAGTTATCATAGGAGACTCAAAAACAGGTCATATCCCTAAGGTTGATGGGCCTTATTATTTCACAGAGTTTCTTCTTCAAAATAAGGATAAAAAAGATATTCTAAATTCTCTGCCTGTTATCCCAATTCCTTACAACAAGGATAGTATTTTCCCTATTATTCCTGTTGATCACGCAAAATATTTTGTTATCCAGGGAATTAAAAATGATCAGGATGATTTACCTTTAAAAACATATCATGTGGTTGGTACGAATCTTCCAACAATTGATGAGTTTATTAAAGATTGTTTTAAAGCAGTTGGAATAAATCCAAAGCCGTTTCCTTTACCTAATACCAAGTTTAGTCCCCATGTGGTGGAACTTTTAGGAATTCCACGAGAACTTTTGCTCTATATGTACTCTAAATGCATTTATGATCAAAGAAATTTCAATAGAGATTTAAGGGGCGAAAAAACAAGTGATTATAATAAATACAAAGAAAACATTTTTAAACCAATTAGGGAAAAGGCCCTCGAAGGGGGTGAAGGATGAAGCACATCCTCTCCCTTGCCTATGCATCCAGAAACACAAACTTTGATAAAGTTATTGAATTTGAAGGTCAAGAAATTAGGATTACCCAATTTTCTACTGGTTTTCATTTTAATTTAACAAAAGATCTTATTAAAAAATATGATGGTGAATGTGATCTCATTTGTCTTTCAGGAATTCCACATAGAATTCACCTTCCAAGAAAAGATATAGTAAACCCAACGTCTAATCAGCTGAAATTAAGCTCAGATCAAACACCCATACTTGACGGTGAAATTCTCGAAGAGGTTTATCTTCCCTGGATGTTAAGACAAGTTTATTTAAGAGAACCTGAGCTTATTGCCAATAAAAAAATCTCTTTTTACTGCGGATCTCAATTTATTCATTGCCTTGATGTTATTAAAGAATTTGCTGGCGACATAAGGCTCTGTGACCCTTATTACTTTTTTCACCTACCAACAATTTTTAGAAATAAAAGAGGATTAGAAACGTTTTTATCCCTTTCCTCAAATCTATTAAAAAAAATGAATTTTAGAAAAAAAAATATTCCTAGTTTTTCAGAAAAAGATGTGCTCATAGGAAAAGGTATGCGTAGATTCTTCTCTTCCCACGTATTTATAGGAACGAATTCAACTATTTCAAGTGTTGACTTAGAACATCTAAGGGGAAAAACTCTTATTATAGACTTTCTGAACCCTCTTTTAGAAAAAAAATTAAAATCTTATGGTGTAAAAAATATTATCTCGTGCCTACCTTCTCTAAAAAACTTTCCATTTTCTAGTTTTGCTCTCTATGAGGGACTTCTTCAGCTTACAAAAAATAATAATAATCCTTTAAGTGCAAGTGAAATTTTATCTTGGGTTGGAGATAGTAAACTAGGTCCAGAAATTAAAAGCTATGATAAAACATCTACACCAAATAAAAAAGAAACGTTTGCTTTTATCATCCACCCTCTTGCGGCCAAAATGCTTTTTAAGGCAAAATCTCTTAAATGGCTTAAAAGCTACTCTAAACCACTTGAAAGATCAGTTGAAAATATGGCCTCTAATTTTCCAGGTTTTTTCTATGGTAAAATTAAAGGAATCGTAAGCGAAAAAACTGGAAAAGAAGTAGAGGGTATTATTTATGCAGTTCCTGATACTCCTAGAAAACTTCTTGAGGCAGACACATCTACGATTTATAAAAAATTAGTCGACCTCTCTTATAAGGCAAGAGAAGATGGTGCTAATATCATTGGCCTTGGCGCCTATACAAAAATTGTAGGTGATGCTGGTGTCACTGTAGCAAGAAGAAGTCCTATTCCCGTTACAACTGGAAATAGTCTTTCCGCCGCTTCCACTTTATGGGCCGCAAAAATAGCTGTTCAAAAAATTGGGATAGTAAAAAAGAATGATGGAAAATGGAAAGGTAAAATTATGGTCGTCGGTGCAACAGGAAGCATTGGTGCTGTTAGTGCAAAGGTACTTGCCTCACGGTGGGACGAAGTTATTCTTGTTGCACCTAGAGGCTATAAGCTTCTTGAACTTAAAGATGAAATTGAAAATATAGACCCTACAACAAAAATTACAATCGCGACCTCACCAGAACCCGAACTCATTGGTACTTGTGACCTGATTATAACCACAACAAGTGCTCAAGGTAGAAAGATCTTAGATATTGAAATGGTGAAACCTGGTTGTGTTATTTGCGATGTGAGCCGACCTTTTGATATTCAGGAGGAAGACGCCCTTAAAAGACCGGATGTTATGGTTATAGCAAGTGGAGAAGTTCAACTTCCTGGCAATATTGATAGCAAAGTTGACCTTGGGCTTGAGGGAAATGTGGTCTATGCATGTCTTGCTGAGACAGCTCTTCTTGCACTTAATGGCACACTTGAAAACTTTACCCTTTCAAGAAATATTAATTATAAAAAGGTTTTAGAAATTGATAAAATGGCATCTGAGCATGGTGTAAGACTATCCGCAATTATGGGGCATTCGGGTTTTGTCACAGATCAAGAATTTGAATTATGTAGAGAGCACGCAATAAAAAACTTAAAAACCTGGTCAATTAAAAAAAGTGAGGATAACTCATGACCGAAAAATACTTTAAAAGTCTTAACTACTCCCTTGGAAACGAAGATACAACATTTGAAGTTGAGATGGTTAAGAAATTAAATCCTAAAAAAGTATTAGCAGTTGCTGGTAGTGGTGGTCGAAGTCTTCCTCTTTTATGTCATGGCCCTAGTGATTTATATTGCGTTGACCTTTCTAAGGAGCAGATCCATCTTACAGAGTTAAGATCAAGCTGCTACAAAGAATTTTCTCTTGAAGACTATCTTTTATTCTGGGGATACCCTCCTTATGAACCTGAAGATAACACAAGAAAGAGAAATACTCTTTTTAATGAACTTGAACTTTCAAATGATTGTAAACATTTTTTTTCAAGGCTTTACGATGAAATTAACTGGATTTCCCCCCTTTATTTAGGAAAGTGGGAAAAGACGTTTCAAGTCGTGGCAAAAATCATAAAAAAAATAATGGGAAGTCAACACGATAAACTTTTTGAATTTTCCACCATTGAAGATCAGTTGAATTATTATAAAAGAGATTTTCCGCATTTAAGATGGCGTTTTCTTGTTTTTCTTATGGGAAACAAGAGCTTTTTTAATGCTCTTCTCTATAAAGGTCACTTTATAGAAAAAAACGTTGAAGAAAGTCACTTTCAATACTACTTAAATAACTTTGACCACCTTATAAACAATATTGTCGCAAAAGAAAGCTTTTTCCTTCAACTTGTATTTCTTGGAAAAGTTATGACTAAAGAAGGTATTCCTATAGAGGCAGATCCATCAGTTTTTGATGATATAAAAAGAAGTTTAAATGAAGGAAACGCTTCGGTACACCTCGAGCAAAAAGATATTTTTGAATTAGTAAAAGAAATCGATAATATTGATTTTTTTTCTTTTAGTGATGTGCCGTCTTACTTTACAGGTAATATTGAAAAAAACTTTCTTCAAAATATAAAGCCATGTCTTTCTGCTAACAGTATTGTCGTCCTTCGTTATTACCTACGAGTTTCCGAAGTAGATGAAACAGGGTATGAAGACGTCACAAAAGATTACAAGGACCTAATAAGAAAAGAAAAAGTGGGAATGTACAGAATAAAAATACTTAAGAATATTTCTTAACGAAAAAATTAGTCCAATTAGATTAGAAGAATCTAACTTTTTCTAATTAGATTTGCAGCCATTAAAAGTGATTTAAGAGAAATAACTTGGCAACTTTTACAAATTCTAGTTGTTACCAAGCTTACACTATGATGATTCTCCTTAACACTTTTTAATTCATGCGAGACAATAAAAAACGGGCCTTTTTTAGTTCCACAAATAGAACAAGAACAAGTGCTCGCTTCATTTTCTTCCATTAATCTTTTCCCCTTTTTTTTAAATTTCATCATCCAAACTTTTTTAAGATTCGTTAATAATTATATTAACACCTAACCGTTTTTTTTTATCAACTTTAGGTAACTTATAAAAAAAAGGTAATAGTTTTAGATACTTACAATATAGTTTTTTTTATTTTAGAGTTTAGAACAAAGAAATATATTTGGAAATGTTAAGATATGGAGATAAAGTGAAAAATTTCATTAACTTACAATGCCAATAGTTTAAGTCAAAATACCTCTTATTTTTAACATTTTTATCAAAGGTTCTTTTTGAAAATCTTTATGGAAATAGCAAGTAAAATTATGCCTGAAACAGACCTTAAAACATTAGCACCTCCAACACCCAACTTTCTCGATATCCAGCCAGAGCCCCGAAGGACGGCATAAACAAAAATTAGGTTTAAAAGGACACCTAAAAGGATGTTAACTTTTTGAAATTCAGCACGTAAGGATATCAAAGTAGTCATAGTTCCAGCTCCGGCTATTAGAGGAAACGCCAAGGGAACGACCGAAGTACTTGATATTTCTGGCTCTGGCTTAAATATTACAACATTTAAAACCATTTCCATCCCTATTAAAAACATCACCAAAGAGCCTGCTAAGGCAAAGGACTGAACATCAAGAGCAAATAATTTTAATATATTTTCACCTATGTAAAGGAAGAGGATCATTAAAACGCCAGAAACTAGCGTGGCTTTTCCAGGGTTTATAACTCTATTTTTTTTTCTTAAATCAATAATAATGGGAATTGAGCCCAAAATATCAATAACGGAGAATAAAACAAGGGTCACAGAGAGAATTTCTTTAAATTGAAAAGATCCAATCATGGTTTTTCCTTTAACGTTCAAACAATCTTTAGGCCATTGGTGCATCCTCTGGTCTCTTAAACTGACTTGAATATAAATTTAAAACCTCCTCCAGCCAAGAAAAAACCGGATCTCCTGATTCTAAAATCTCAAAACAACTCAACGTTCTTGCCCAATAAAAAATTCCAGCAACAGCATAATCGCTAAAAGCTGGTGAATCTCCGCCTAAAAATGTACTCGCTGTTATTGTTTTTCTTAGGGGCTTGAGCATTACATCTTGGAAGTATTTTCTTCTCTCGTTACGTAAATCCTTGAGTTCACTAAACTTTATATCCCCCCAAAGTGAATTTATTTTATTTTCCCATGCACTCCTTCTTGTAGAATCTATCGTCAGATTTTCCTCGGCCAAGTCAACCATAATCAGAGCATAAACTTCCTCGAGCAAAACATCAAAGGCCCAAAAATCAATAAATCTAGAGGCCCCTAGCCCTGCTGATCCTCCAAAAAGACTTGGGGAATCTGTAAAGTTTCTTTCTAGGTATTTAGTAATTTGGAAAGCTCCTTTTATAACTCTTTCACCATCAATTAAAACTGGTGCCTCATTTTTCAACTCAAGAATTTCGGGTGTTTGATCCCAAGGAACCTTTATAAACTCACAATTTGCTTTTACATGGTTAATAGAAAAGCGACCCTGCCATGAAAAGGGGTCAATGGGGAACTTTCCATCTTTCACAATTTCCTTTAACTTAATCATTAAATAAATCTCCCTACACCCAAAGGCATAATGAAAAGGATACCTAAAAAAAAGCCTACTATTTATTTTACAGGTGGTTAAAAGTCCATAAAGGCTCACAATTTTGCCCCTCCACTGGCCAAACCCTTTTAAATTCAGAGAAAATAGGACTAAGAAGGAGGTCATTTGATGAATATTTACCTGGTTGGTGGGGCTGTAAGGGACAAAATATTAGGTGAAACCCCAACCGACCTAGATTATGTTGTCGTAGGGGCCACTGAAAAAGAAATGGAGAAAAAAGGCTTCAAAAGAGTAGGAAAAGCATTTCCCGTTTTTATCCACCCAAAAACTGGAAGCGAATATGCACTGGCAAGAAAGGAAATAAAAAAAGGGAAAGGTCATAAAGCTTTCATTTTTGAATTTACTCCCAATGTAACTCTTGAAGAAGACCTAATTAGAAGAGACCTGACCATTAATGCAATGGCAATGGATGAAGAATCAAAGGAGATTATTGATCCTTTTAAAGGTCAAAAAGACCTCAAAAATAAAGTTCTAAAACATGTTTCTCCTCATTTTATTGAAGATCCTCTTAGAGTTCTTAGGGTTGCACGGTTTCATGCACGGTTCCCAGAGTTCTCTATTGCCCCTCAAACTCTAGAACTTATGACAAAAATCACCCATTCAGGAGAATTAAAAACCCTCTCAAGTGAGAGAGTTTTGGAAGAATTGTCTAAAGCCTTTTTAGCGCCAAAACCATACCTGTTCTTCGAAACTCTTGAAAAATGCCAAGCCCTCAAAGAGCTCTTTGCTTCTTTAACGTCCTTAAAATCATGTAAAAACAATGATTTAAATATAAGTGACTGGGATTACTCATTTCAGATTTTGGATTTGGCCAAAGCATTTGACTTTTCTCTAGACCTTCTTTTCTCCTGTTTCTTTATGATATTTGGTAAGGCCCCTAAAAAGGCCCAAAGGGAAAAGGATATAAAAAAATTAGAGTTTTTCTTAGAAGACCTTCGTTTTCCCCAAAAGGCCAAACAACTTTGCCTTCAAACGGCCAAGCATAATAAAATAGGACATAATTTACTAGAATCATCTCCTGAAGAAATACTAGATTTGCTTAAAAAGCTCAAAGCATTTCATCAAAACCATACAATCCTACCTGATTACCTTAAGTGCATAGAAATTGAGTCCAAAATTCTTTATGGAAATGAAAATAGCTCGGAAATATCTTCTAAAATGTTTTATCTCATCAAAGAGCTTAAAACCTTAAACCTTAGCCACCTTGAATCTAAGTTTCAGGGGAAAGAACTGGGAGAAGCGATTGATAAGGCAAGAAAAGAACTTATTTTGTCTATAATCAAAAAGCCTTAACTAGGAAGCTTTTTTGTCTTGATTGTTACTTCCCTCACTTTTTTCTCGTCTGTCTAATAAATCTAGCATTGTTTTATATGGGGATATCAAGTTATGTTTTAGAATTGCATCTGTCAAATAATTCCTGGTAGGAATTTTGGAGAGAAGGAGGCTCATTTTATAAAAGTGATTAGCACACTCCTCATCTAAAAGAAGTTTATAAACAAAGGAAACAAAAAGTGATCTCTCAGAAATCAATTTAATAACATCATCAAACTCTGGGTACATTTTAGAATATGAAACTACTTGTGAAAGCTTCGCCCTATCTAAGTTTTTTATATCACTAATCAAAAAAACGTATTTTAACAAGTTACCAAAAAGATTTTTCAAATCTTCAACTTTCTCATTTCTCATTTTTTCGAACTTCTGATCAATAACAAGAACATCAAAGTTTACAAAATAATTTAACCCCTTAGCATACTTAAGAATTATCTCAAATGCATCACTAATTATTTCAAAGCAAGTATTATTTAAGTCGAGGTCTTCGCCTATATAGTCATCTAACCTTTTTGATTCTTTTATTTTTTCGATCGCTTTATATAAAATATCTATATCTTTTAAATTTTCCAAAAGGTCTTTGAAGAAAAAATCAATCTGCTCTTCTAGATATCTTCTCGAGTGTCTTTCTTCGGAATAAGATACAAATTCTTCGAAAAAATATAGTGAGGTTTCAATTGATTTTTTTAATTGAATAACTAATTTATTTTTATCTTCTACAGGATAAATATCTTTATAAAAAGAAAACTCTAGCTGATCATTTAAGGCCCCCTGATAATAATTCTTTAATTTCGTGTAATCTTCAATTACAAAAAGAACTTTATCTAAAATTCCATTTTTATCAAAAATTGGTTTATAAACGATTTTAAGTGTCTTATCCTGATTTTTATCTCTTCCAGCATAATTTATTTCTTTAGGGAGATAATCTTCAACTAGTAAAAATTGTTTTTCATCTTCACCAAACATTAATTCGAAGGAATTTACCAAAAGACTATAATTTTCACTTTTTTTATCGTAATCAACAAATAGTATATCAAAGATACTTTTTCCCTCTATGGACTCTCCGAACAACTCTTTGGAGTAATTGGAAATCGGTGGAATCGCAATTAATTCTTCATTAATACAAAAGATAGAATGGCTTAAGCTATCGAGAATATTTTGAATATCATCAGTTCTTTCTTTAACCTCTTTATCTAATTGCCTAGCATTTTCTTTTTCAACATCTAAAAGTTTTTTTCTCCATTCACTTAAGGATATATTTTCTTTGAGCTTTAAAATATTTTGAACAAGACTTAAGCATTCTGAATCACTAAAAGGTTTTCCAAGAAGACCATCTGGTTTATCTTTCGGCTCTAAGATTTCATACTCTTCTGAGGTTTTAGAGCTCATTAGTATAAAGGGGACTCCCTTATTTCCCGGAGAATGATTAAGAATATTAAATAATTCTATTCCAGTTATATCTTTTAAATACCAATCGGATATAATTAGATCAATCTTATTTTCTTTTATAAACTCAAAAGCTTCTTTAGATGTCTTAACTTGATGTGAACTATATCCACCTTTTGAAAGTATTCCCTTAAGAAGCATTCCCATGCTATCTGAAGAATCAATAATAAGAATATCTCCTTGGCTTTTTTTATTCTTATCGCTTTTTTCTAAATCACTTTCCACCAATTTATCGTATTCTTCTTTTACTTCTTCATTTTCTTTAAAGAGATACAAATAATATTCTTTTGCCTTATAAGGCTGATAATTATTTAATAAAGGGTTTGATATATTATTTTTTATAATTTCCATTAATGATGATTCTTTAATTGGCTTAAAGGCCAAGAAATCAAACATTGTACTCAAGCCTTTTTGCTTTATATTTTTATGCTCCTTTGGTGGAACGACAAGGCCAAGCTTAGTTTCTGGATGATTCTCTTTAAAGGTCTTAATGAAGGCCTCACCTTTTTGTCCAAAAT
>MDTD01038405.1_pt1 | contig 16280 bp, 16 predicted proteins | sample 811221 | NCBI WGS metagenome assembly MDTD01 (sample SAMN05326646, study PRJNA326480) | marine metagenome | isolation source: seawater | place: Pacific Ocean: South West | collected 2011 | reverse complement strand
TTTATCTTCGCTGGTTGAAGGTGAGGGTACCCATTTTTCAAAGGGTCAGGCAATCATTGATGCAGATGGTGATCTGTTCCGGCTGGAAAAAATCAGAGCCGTTGGGGAGGCTGTTGGTGTTCATTTTCTGGGCAATTATGACAAACAGAATAGAGAGGTTAACATAAGTGGTGACTTGGTTCCACTTAAACAGCTGAGCAAATTAATTGGTTACGTGCCATTTGTTGGAGAATTGCTAACAGGGATCGATAAAACAGGCATATTTTCCACCCAGTTCAAGATGACGGGGAATGTTGATGATGCTGATGTAGGCATCAATTTTTTTGCGTTGGCCCCCGGCTTGTTGAGAGATATTCTGAGCCCAGACTGGCTGGGCAATGAACGACGGCGCATACTCGGTGTTGATCAGCCAGCATCCTCTGCGCAATAAATATTTTGCTATCTGGGCTGCTGTGGCTGAAACTGAGCGTTGTTGGCATCAGCTGGAAAGCTGGATGACAGCGCGGCGTTTTTTGCCTGCTGCTATTTGCGCTTTACCGTCCTTATCAAAGTCAGTGGTCCGAAGCATGTAATCTTCTTCTTTCACAGGCTGATTGTTGAGCCTGGCCCCACCCCCTCTGATGAGGCGGCGCACTTCACCTTTTGAACTGGCAAGGCCAATCTGAGTAAAGGCATCGATGAAGCTGAGTTTTTTAAGCTCACTTGCGGCGATGGTCAGCGTAGGCAGTCCGTCAGCGATTGCGCCTTCAGAAAAGCTCTGTTGTGCGGTTTGTGCAGCAGAGTCTGCAGCTTCTTTGCCATGGCATAAGGTTGTTGCCGCATTCGCAAGAGCAATCTTTGCCGTGTTGATGTCTGCCCCTTCTAAAGCTTCAAGCTGCCGAATGTCAGCTTCAGGCAATTCTGTGAATAGCCTCAGGAACCGCCCAACGTCTGCATCCTCTGAATTGCGCCAGAACTGCCAGAAATTAAAGGTTGAAAGCTTATTCTCATTCAACCAGACAGCCCCTGCTGCTGATTTACCCATTTTTGCCCCTGAAGCCGTTGTAATCAGTGGCGATGTAAGTCCAAACACTTCTTGCCCGTCAACACGACGCGTCAAATCAATGCCTGTGACAATATTTCCCCATTGGTCTGAACCTCCCATTTGTAAAGAACACCCATAGCGGCGACGTAATTCACAAAAATCGTAGGCTTGAAGAATAGCATAATTAAATTCAATAAATGAAAGATTTTGTTCACGTTCCAGCCGGACTTTAACAGATTCCATTCCCATCATCCGGTTAATCGAGAAATGGCTGCCGAAGTCCCGTAGGAATTTAATATATTCAAGTCCGTCAAGCCAGTCGGCATTATCCACCATCACTGCGTCAGCAGGGCCATCCCCGAAAGTGAGGTATTTTTCAAAGATTTTTCGGATGCCCGCCTTGTTCGTTTCAATGTCTTGATCGGACAGTAAAGGGCGGGCTTCATCTTTGCCTGATGGATCGCCAACTTTAGTCGTCCCGCCACCCATCAGCACAATCGGCTTGTGACCATGCTTTTGTAGCAGGCGTAACATCATGATCTGAATAAGAGAACCGACATGCAGACTATCTGCTGTGCAGTCAAAACCAATGTAGGCTGAGATCGGTTGCTGACTTGATAGCTCATCAAGACCGTCCAAATTAGTGGCCTGATGCATAAATCCGCGACTGATCAGTTCAGTCAAAAAGGCAGAGGAAGTATTCATATTTTTGACTTTTTATTTATGCATCAGGGATCGAGCTAGGCATATTCTGGCCATTGTCAGTCCTATCAAGGTAGTCGGAAACAGATAGCATAGCCTCGTCAAGATGAGTGCTGAAGAAATTATTTGCACCCTTAATCGTGTCAATGTCAATTGTAACGCCTTTTTGCTTGGAAATCTTGTCAACCAGTGCCTGTACCCGGCTCGGTGGCACAGCTTCATTTTCTGCTCCTTGAATAATCAGGCCGCTAGCTGGACAGGGAGCAAGGAAGGTGAAATCATGTGTTGCTGCTGGCGGTGACAAAGAGATAAAGCCTGTAATTTCAGGGCGGCGCATCATTAGCTGCATAGCAATCCAAGAACCAAAAGAGAATCCGGAAATCCAGCATACATTTGAAGAAGGGAATTGGGCCTGCAGCCAGTCAATTGCAGTCGCAGCATCTGATAACTCACCTTCGCCTTGTTCATAGGTGCCTTGCGATTTGCCTACGCCGCGGAAATTGAATCGCATAACGGCAAAGCCTCGAGCCTGAAATAACTTATACGTTGCAAATGTGACGCGGTTATTCATGGTTCCACCTTTGTCGGGCTCTGGGTGAAGCACAAGAGCTGTTGGTGAATCAGATGTTGACCCTGGCATGTAGCGGCATTCTAGTCGGCCTGCTGGACCATTTATAATGATTTCAGGCATTCAGCTTTCACTCCCTTGCGAATTTGGCTTTACGGCTTATATCTTAATATACTGGCTATTCCAAGTCTGTTCTGTGAGGCTGCAATGTGAAAGACCAGCAGTTTGTTTCTTCAATTGATCGGTTTTTCCAATTAAATTATTATGTCAATGCTAGCGCTAAGGTGCTGACAACAGCAAACAGGATGAACAAGTGGTGAAAAAATTAAAAGCTGATTTGTCTGCTATACTTGAACGCGATCCAGCTGCTAGCGGGCGGATAAGCGCTATTCTTCTATATCCCAGCTTTCATGTCATGTTGGCGCATCGACTTGCCCATCCATTGTGGCGGGCGGGCCTGCATACACTGTCACGGTTTATCATGCAGACAGCACGTTGGCTGACCGGCATTGAAATTCATCCTGCGGCTGAAATTGGTGAGGGCTTTTTTGCAGATCACGGTATGGGAATTGTAATCGGACAGACAGCAGTCTTAGGCAAAAACATCACGCTTTATCATGGTGTAACACTTGGCGGTGTGATGCCTGCTGTGGATTCGAAGTCGCAGCGGTCAGTTAAACGCCATCCCACTTTGGAAGATGAGGTAATCATTGGTGCAGGAGCGCAGATATTGGGACCTGTTACCATTGGCGCCCGCGCAAGGGTTGGTGGTAATTCTGTTGTCACTAAAGATGTAAGTGATGGTCAGACAGTCGTTGGAATTCCTGCAAAACCAATTCACAAGCGGTCAGCAGATGGTGAGTTTGCGCCTTACGCTGTCAGCAATATGCCAGCAGAAGATAGCCAGGGAAGAACGTTGTCAATTTTGTTTGCAGAGCTAGAATCTTTAAGGACACAAATTGAATTGCTTAAAGATGGAAAGCTTAGTTCACTTTCGCCAATTTCGTCGTCTGATAAAAAAATTGACGAGCCGGCCTCTTCATCTGAATGAGGGAAAGTCAGCTGATGTCAACTGCCGGACCTGTGTATATGGATTATAATGCAACTGCCCCCCTTCGTCCTGAAGCAGCGGAGGCGATGATGGTAGCTTTAAACCAACCCGCAAACCCTTCGTCTGTGCATCAGTTCGGCCGTGCTGCTCGAGCACTTTTGGAGACCGCACGGAAGACAATAGCAGATTCATTGAATGTGCAACCCTCAGCGCTTACCTTCACAAGTGGTGGTACAGAATCCAATAATATGGTTCTGGCGGGATTTCGGACTGTTCTTGCTTCTTCAGTTGAACATGAGGCAGTTTTGGCCGCCTGTCCGGATGCTCATCTTATTAATGTGGATGAAAATGGTGTTGTCAGCTTGCGACATCTTGAATTCTTGTTATCATCTTTTTCAGATCAAGATAAAGCAGGCATATTGGTCTCTGTTATGGCCGCAAATAATGAGACAGGGGTCATTCAGCCTATAGACGATATTGGCATTTTATGTCGGCAGCATAAGGTGGCTTTTCATACGGACATGGTTCAGGCCTTTGGAAAATTGGAGATCACTCCAGAAGATAACTTAATCGATTATTTAACTGTTTCTGGTCATAAAATTGGCGCACCAGCAGGAATTGGAGCTGTGTGGTGTCGTGCGGGTAGACCCTTAAATTCCCTTTTGGCTGGCGGCGGACAGGAGCAGGGTAGGCGGTCAGGTACAGAAAATCTGTCTGGAATTTGTGGTTTTGCTGCTGCCGCGCAGGTTGCACAACCTTCTACGTTTGAACATATGCGTTCGTGGCGTGATGAAGCAGAGCAGATGATCACACTGCATTGCCCAAAGATACAAATTATTGGTGCTACTGCGTCGCGTCTGGTGAATACCTCATGCTTGTTTCTGCCTGGTCTTGCGGCACAGACAGCTATTATGGCTTTGGATTTAGCGGGATTTGCCGTAAGTTCCGGTTCTGCTTGCTCGTCGGGGAAGGTGACCTCTAGTCATGTGTTAGCAGCTATGGGCCGGGGCGATGCAGCTGGACAAGTGATCCGTATTTCTGGAGGCTGGCGAACAACTAGACAGGATTTTTACGGACTTGCGCAGGCCGTTATTGATCTTTATAAGCGCAAAGCAAATTGAAACTATCAATCGTCCTTTAAAGAGAAATTGATTATGCCGACAGTCAAATTCATCAAAACAGATGGAAGTGAACATGCACTGAATGTAGATAAAGGTTCGACTCTCATGGAAATTGGCCGTGACAATAATATGGGACTTGAGGGGACGTGTGGGGGCAGCCTATCCTGTGCAACATGTCATGTTTATTTTTCAGATGCGGATTTCACCCGAGTTGGAGTGCCTTCTGATGATGAAATGGATATGCTTGAATTAGCGTTCGGACTGACCCCAACATCGCGTTTGGGATGTCAGATCACGATCGACGACAATCTGGACGGCCTCACAGTAAAAGTACCTGACGATTATTAAACATAAAATCCGTTCGGGCTTTCAAGTAGGAGGGAAGGTTGATATGTCAGGCTCCATGCGTATTAATAAAGAAGATTTGAATTCGCTGGGATTTGCAAAAGCACCAGTAAACACTCGTGTTGTAGTTGCTATGTCCGGCGGTGTGGACAGTTCCGTAACAGCAGCAATGTTGGTTGAGCAGGGTTTTGAGGTGATTGGCATAACCCTACAACTTTATGATCATGGTGTTGCGGTACATGCAAAGGGAGCGTGCTGTGCGGGGACGGATATTCATGATGCAAGGATGGTCGCTGGCAGTTTAGGTATACCTCATTATGTATTGGACTATGAAAGCCTATTTCGTGAACAGGTGGTAGATGATTTTGTGGATAGTTATTTGGAAGGTCACACGCCGATTCCCTGCGTGCGATGCAACCAAACAGTAAAATTTAGTGATCTTCTAGCAACAGCCCGTGAGTTAGATGCAGATTGTCTAGCGACAGGACATTATGTCCGCCGCGAGATGATAGGCTCAATACCTTGCCTTCAGCGCGCGGTTGATGATAATAAAGATCAGTCCTATTTCCTATTCGCAACAACGCCTGAACAACTTGACTACCTGCGATTTCCCCTTGGCAGCATGACAAAGGTGGAAACCCGTCGACTGGCTGAAAAATTCAATCTGGCTGTAAGTGAAAAGCCAGACAGTCAGGATATTTGTTTTGTGCCAAATGGTCGATATGCCGATGTGGTCCGGAAACTGCGTCCGGGGGCGATAGAACCTGGTATTATCCGTCATCTTGATGGTAGTGTTCTTGGTCAGCACAAGGGTGTGATTGATTTTACAATTGGGCAGCGCCGCGGTCTTGGTATTGGGGGGCGTAACACAGATAGTAAGGATAATACGCCACTTTATGTTGTTGACATTAATGCTGATAAGCATGAAGTGGTTGTTGGCCCACAATCAGCGCTTGCCTGTTCTGATGTTTATCTAACGGAGGTCAATTGGATTTCGCCTGAGCTGGTAGACATGGGGGCGGCGCACACAAAAGATGGGCTGCCTGTGAATGTAAAGCTGCGTAATACAGCTCCGGCATCAGCAGCACGCCTTTTCATTGAGCCAGAACAGAACCAAAACAGGCAGGATAAAGCCGCTTTGCGTTTAGCTCTTGAAGCTGCTGAATTTGGCATTGCCCCAGGTCAAGCCGGTGTGATTTACAGTGGTGAAGATGACAGGCTTGTGCTGGGTGGAGGCTGGATCGCTCGTGCGCCAACGCACGCCTCTAATGATTCCGTCTAATGTTGGTTTTGCAGGCTGCTGACTTTATCAGGTGATGGTTTATTTTGAGCTTGACCTATTTGAGGTGAGACCTTAAGACAAATTTTTACCGATCTGGATCGATGACCTGTTTTGTGATCACAGATAGCAAACTGAAGGCGGAGTAGCTCAGGTGGTTAGAGCAGCGGAATCATAATCCGCGTGTCGGGGGTTCAAGTCCCTCCTCCGCTACCAAGTTTTTCAAGGATTTAGCTGTCATGGCGGTTTGGTATTTAAAAAATAGATACCAAATAGGCACCATTATTTACTTATTTCAGGCCCCTATAGCCAACCCAAAAAAGGCTTAAAAATATAAAGGTGAAGGCATTATTTAGGCGAGTTTTTTAGATTGCGCTGCTGATGCAAATGGGTCGGTTGCATGCAACCAGATGCAACCAGTAACGAACTATTCCCGGTTTGTTATCTGCTAACAAATTTTCAGGTTGCACTGGGATTACGACAAAGAGGAGTTTTGTAAGCCTTTTTGGACAATCTTTATTCTTTGTATATTTTGCCAAAAGAACATTGAACGTGCAAAAATGTTAAGTAAGTATGTAAAAATCGCCGATTTAAATTGTAACTTGCGGGCGATTAATAAGTTCAGCTAAAGCGCAGGAGATAAGTTGCTCCAGCTTTGCTGTGGCAACTTTTTTTATGGACTGACCCACCATGACGAGTTGAGAATTTAATTACCAACTTGTGTGCCCTGACATAAAGTCAAAAACACTAAAGCGGAGGACATTGATATGTCAAAAACATCCGAAAAATACGTTCATGAAGGCTTTTCTTGGAACCTGAGGGGTCCTGTTGATGAGAAAGCTAAATCTTTTGTTTTGGCGTCCTGTGGCGGGGACACGCCTGAAACATACCAAAAGCTGAGAAAGCAGGAAGGTGGAGAGCCTGATTGGGAGGAATTAGATATCCAAATTGCTCTCGGCCATGAGTTAGCTTCTCAACCCCTCAGGAAAAGGGGAAGGAGTAATGGCTAAGATTATAAGCTTCACTGTTGCTGGTCCAGATCACCCCATCTACACAGGCAAATGGGTTATCTCAAAGCAGTGGCGCCACCCAAGCAAAATAAAAAGATTGATATGGCGACCATAAAAACTACCGTGGTGGATAGTCCTGAAAAAATGCATGTTTGGTCAAAGCCTGTGTTACAGGTATGTGACAGATGCACTAACATTCAAACCGGACCATTTAGATGAGACTGTTCAGAAGGACGTCCCTTTGAGCAGGATGCTCTAACGATCAGCGGGCTAGCAAGTCGAGAGATTCCCGCAACGAGCGGTCGAGGATTTCGACCCCACGATCTATTTCGGATTTTGAAATCGTCAGCGGCGGCGCAATCCGCCATACCGAACCGCGTTCCTCGCGGCGTTTGATGTTCATGCTTAAGCCATAATCGTAACATTTCTTTGTAGTGATCTCTCCTAATTTATGATTCGGTTCACGGGTTTCTCGGTTGGTCACCAGCTCAACCCCGAGCAACATACCTACACCGCGAATATCGCCGATGACTTCATATTTTTGCTGCAACCCTTCCATCTGACGACGCAAATAGGAACCCATGGTTTGCGCACGGCTCAGCAGGTTTTCGTTCTCTAAGGTATCTAGTACTGCCAGACCGACCATTGCTAAAAGTGGGTCGGATACATGGCTTGTATAATAACTGAAGCCCCTCTGATGTATGTCATCCTCAATTTCATTGGTCGTGATAACTCCAGCCAGAGGCAATCCGCCGCCGAGCGTTTTTGATACGCTCATTATGTCCGGTGTAATGCCAAAATACTCCGCGCCAGTCCGCGTGCCGATCCGCCCGAACGCGGTTTGTGCCTCGTCGAAGATCAGCAGCATGCCTCGATCGTCAGCCGCTTTGCGTAATCCTTTGAGATAGCACTTGGGAGGCACTAGAACGCCCCCGGCACTGAGGACCGGCTCGATGATGATCGCAGCGGGCTTTCCTGACGACGTCATATCAAACATCTTCAGGCCTAATTCTAGGCAAGCCATGGCCGATGTTTCCTCGCTGCCTGCATCAATGTGCGGTCGATAGGCGTTAGGTTCTGGGATGGCAAAAACACCTGGCGTCGGCACCCCGTATCCACGACGGTCGCTGGCAAATGACGCGGATGACGCCACCCCAGTAACGCCGTGCCATGAGCCACCAATGGCGATCACTTCAAACCCACCAGTGTGCATTTTTGCCATCCGGATCGCTGCCTCGTTACTCTCAGAGCCAGTGTTTATCCAGAGTGATTTACTTAATCCTGCCGGCATCCAATCGCGCGCGATACGTTGCGCTAATTCTGCGATGACCTCAGGAATCATGCCGCTAAACATATGATATGCAGTTTGTCCCGCGCGTTCGACGGCTCCCACGATATTTGGATGATTGTGGCCAATTGTGGCGCACATTTGACCCGAAGTAAAATCCAGTATCTCGCGCCCGGTGTCGTCACGCAGGATACATCCCTTTGCTTCGGTAAAAAGATTTGGAAACGTATCACCGCCATATCGAATTAAGTGGTCACGTGCGGCCTGTCGAAGCTCATCTGTCATGTCGAGGGTTATCCTTGATTTCAATTTTCCACTATTTGTCTCGCCATTTTAGTGAATCGTCAAATGGGAAAATGTCAGATTAAAATTTCAATGCTTTGAGCCTAATCTTCAGGCCTGGTGTTTTTATGCCGGGGGCCTCAATGGCTTCATGCGCACAAAGTCTTCGTGCCTGTCAGTCTAGATATCTATTGCGATTGCAGGAGCTTCATTGCAACTCTCTTCCGCTATATAATTTTCCAAGCAAGACTGCTTGTTCTCTAGTTGTGGCACCATGTTTTGTTATTGGTGCAGTTCCCAATAAATATGTCCCTTCCGTCTGCCCTTGTGTGACAGTTCTACCGATCATTGAAAAAGACCGCTGAGCCCATGACACCTAAAACTATAAAACCGACCTTTTCAGACATGTTGGTCATTGTGCTAAGCCATGTTTGACTTTTGCAATGATATCGTTTGCGGTAAGCCCATATTTCTGAAAAAGAAAGTCTCTACTTCCACCTTCTGCAAAGCAATCCTGAACTCCAATGCGAAAGAAAGGGCGAGCGATGTTATTGCTAGCAATCACTTCAGCGATTGCAGAACCAAGACCACCCACAACGGTATGGTTTTCAGCAGTAATGACAATTTTACACTCGGAAACCACTCTCAGTATACCCTCAACATCCAGCGGCTTAATGCTAGCGCAATCAACTACACTTGCATTTATAGATTCTTCTTTTAATCTTTTTGATGCTTGTACCGCTATCTCTACCATAAGCCCAGTTGCAAAAATTACTGCGTCTTCTCCACTCGAAAGCTGTCTTATTCTGCCAATGGCCAAAGGCGGGAAACCTGACAAATTTGAGGCATGTAAATTCGCACGGTAGAGTCTTAGATAGACAGGTCCATGATAAGCTAATGCTGCTTTTATTGCGTCTTCGTAATCTGCAGGGCCCGCAGGTTCTAGGACTGTCATATTAGGCAATGCACGCATAAGAGCTAAGTCGTCTATTGCTTGATGTGAGACGCCAAGAAGTGAGTCTATGCCAGGCATGAATCCTACAAGCTTTACGTTGGTTTTAGGGTAGGCAACCTGCATGGCAATCTGGTCAAAGCTTCGACGTGTCAAAAATACTGCAAAAGAGTGTAAAAATGGTGTGAATCCAGCTCTTGCAAGGCCTGCTCCCACTCCAACCATGTTTGCTTCAGCGATGCCCGCCATAATGAATTGTTTGGGAAGTTGGTCACGGATGAGGTCTGTCTCAGTTGGGGCAGTAAGGTCCGCGCTGAGAGCCAGAATTGAGCTATCAAAGCGAGCAGCAGATAATAGTGCTTCACCATAGAACTTTGAGACAGATTTGATTGATGCATTCTGCTTTAAAGAGAAATCATCTAAATGACGTGCCTCTGTTTGAATTGACTTGATATCTTTTTTAGTCAACGCGCGTCTCCAGCCAATTCAGCGCATCTTTGGCAGCTTCTTCTGGCAACACCATATTATGGCTCTTTTTGCCCTCAAGAAAGGGGACACCTTTGCCTGGGGTAGTCTTAGCGATGATGCATGTTGGTCGACTGGTGTCTTTTTTAGCGGCCTCAAAACTCAAAAATATTTCATCAAAATTATGTCCATCAATTACCAATGTTTGCCAGCCAAAACCTATGAACTTTTCATCAACTGGATCTATGGCCGCCACATTGCGAACATCTCCTTCAACCTGCATATAATTTAAATCGATAATCATTATGAGATTTGCAAGTTCATGAGTGGCTGAAAAAATGGCTGCTTCCCAAATTTGTCCCTCTTCAAGCTCACCGTCACCGAGCATTAGATAAACGTTTGAATTGCGATTCTGCCGCTTCAGACCCATAGCAAGTCCAGCCGCAACAGACAAACCCTGACCAAGGGAACCACAAGTGCACTCGACTAAAGGAGCCAGCTTCTCTGAAGCATTAATTTCAAATGGTGTGCCGTCAAGACAATACTCATTGAGACCGCTGGGATCTATAAGACCTGCTCTTGCTAGTGTCGCATAAAAAACTGCCGTGTTATGGGCAGTTGATAATATAAATCTATCACGGTCAGGCCAATCAAAATCCACTTGGTCAAGTCTGAGCTCTTCAAAATAGAGATAAGTGAAAAGGTCTGCCGCTCCAAGCCCCTGCTGAACATATCCTTGCCCATGACGTGCAACCATACGAACTACATCCTTTCGGATTTTAGTAGCCCATATTTTAAGCTGTTTAGAGTCTACTCGATTTTCTTTTTTCAAATTACTTCGAGCCTCGTGGTTATTTGATTCATCCGCAGCAGTTTGATTTTCAAGATGAGGTTGTTAATGCTGTTTGTTCATTCAGTATAATAATATTAATCATCGCTCCCATCAAAGAGGAAGAACAAACTTTACCAGCAGCCCATTATTACCATGATAATATTTATCGCACCTATTTATTAGTAGGGATGGCTAAGCAAGTAGCCTCAGCCCAATTGTTGACGATAGCCATAAACAAGGGTTTACTTAAAGTGGAAATAAATGAAAACACACCCAGGGAAAGCATTTGCAAACTGGAAACTTAGTCTACCAGCTCATGAAAAAATTTAATTGCTTAAGAAATATGGCATTGGCGGAATGCAGTATAAAACGGCTATGAAATGGAAAAACATAGAGGTTAGTGCAATTACTGGGTGAATGAATATCAATAGTGGTGAGAGACTAATATGACTTCACTTATTCGATTTTTGTCGGTGATAAATTTGGTTCAGTTGAGCGCATGCCGATGGGGAGCCATGTTTCTCGTGCTAGCTATAGCTGTAATTGTGTCTGCTAGCGTCTTTTTTCGCTATGTGCTTAACGATAGTCTGTCTTGGTCAGAGGAATTGGCCAAATACGCTATGTTATGGTTAGTTTTTCTAGGTGCTCCAATTGCTCTTAGGTTGGGGATACACCCGAACATAGAAATCATGATTTCTAAATTTCCGAAGAGAGTTACCCAATCCATTCTAACACTTATGCATCTTGCCGTGTTTATTTTTTGTGCGTTTTTGGCCTTAAAAAGCCATGAATTTGCTTGGAACGGAAGAACACAGGTAGCTATTGCAGTGGGTGATGTATCGATGTACTGGTTTTTCGTTTCAATTCCCCTAGGTATGGCCAGTATGGCGCTTGTATCTCTTCAGCAATTCTTGGAGGGAGCGCTGGGACTGTCTCGTTCAGAGCCCGTTGAAAAGGACAGATTTACAGAAAAACATCGGCCTATTTTGGAGGAATTTTAAATGTCATTGCACAAGAAAGGCATATGGGAGGATTCGAGATGATACCGATTACCTTCATATGGATTATGCTTGCCCTGATAGCCGTTGGCATGCCAATCGTTTTTGCCCTTGGTGCGGCACCGATGATAGGATTGATACTAGCAGGCAAAGATTTCTTTTTGGCAATCATTGCTCAAAAGCTTTATATCGGAATCAATCAGTTCCCATTACTTGCCATTCCTATGTTTATCCTCGCGGGTGAAATAATGAATGTTGGCGGTATAACTGAACGACTCGTCTATTTTGCCAAAGTTTTAGTTGGCCATCTAAGAGGTGGTCTTGCTCACGTCAACGTTGTGTCTTCTATATTTTTTGCAGGGTTGAGTGGCTCTGCAGTTGCAGATACATCTGCTTTAGGCTCCATGTTGATACCCGCAATGGAAAAGCAAGGTTATTCAAGGAAATTTTCAGCTGCGGTAACAGCTGCCTCCTCTGTAATTGGGCCGATTATTCCTCCAAGCATAATTATGATTGTATATGCTTACATAATGGAGATTTCTGTTGCTGCGCTTTTTTTAGCCGGAGTTATCCCTGGTTTGCTGACCGGAGTAGGTTTAATGACCATGGTGTCTCTAATCGCACGCCGACGTGAATATCCTGTAGCAGACCAGTTTCCAGGACTACGTGTTGCTGCGCGAGCAGGACTTAATGCATTTTGGCCGTTGCTGACACCGTTTATTATAATAGGTGGGATTTTGTCAGGTATTTTTACTCCCACGGAAGCTGCCGGAGCTGCCGTGGTTTATGCTGCCATTCTATGTATGTTTATGAAAAGTCTTCCGCTCACAAGAATTAAGGATATGCTTTTCCGAACGGCAGTATCATCGAGCGTTATCCTAATGGCTGTTGGTATGGCGACTGTTTTTGCTTGGATCGCCACACTATCTGGAGTGCCCAAACTTTTAACGGCATTCCTATTCGAATACACTGATAATAAATATACAGTATTGTTGATGATTAATGTACTCCTTTTGATTATTGGAATGTTTCTTGATGCCGGACCTGCAATTTTGATTCTAGGACCCATTCTTACTCCTACAGCGCTAGCTGTGGGTGTCGACCCTCTTCACTTCGCCATTATCATGTGTGTTAATCTCACAATAGGGCTTGCCACTCCACCAATGGGATTAATTTTATTTGTAGCATCTGCAGTTAGTAGGGAGCGCATTGAATCTGTAGTCTCTGAAATGTTGCCGTTCTACCTTGTGCATATCGCAATAATTATTCTAGTGACCTACATACCGGCTGTTTCAATGACCGTTCCAAGATTGCTTGGATACGGATAGAAAATCCTAAATTATAAAATGGATTTACAAAAAATGAACCAAATGCCATCATTCTCCCTTGAAGAACCAAATTAGGAGGAGAGTTTATGAAGAGGTTTATTCGTAAAATTATTGCGCCTACTGTTTTGGCCATATGCTTGCCCGTTGCTTCTTTTGCCGCGGAATACACAATAAAATATGGACACGTAGGCCCGGTTACATCTGATGACCAAGTGCCTGGTGAATTCCTCAAATCGTTTTTAGAAGCGAGGTCTAATGGTCGTATAACGGTCGAAATATATCCTGGTGCGCAGCTTGGTAATTTCCGCGATATGATTGAGCAAGTTCAGCTAAATACTCTTGAATTAACTCACACAACAGTGGGCGGTATAGCTAACTTTTGGCCAGAATTGCAGGTCACCGACATTCCTTACATGATGAACGGAGATTCAATTGCTGAGCACATTGCACAAAGTTCTTTCTTTGATGAAGTGCGTGATGAAATTTTAAAAGCGACAGGTAACGTGCGTCTTGTTGCTGTTGGTAATACAGGTCGTTGGCGTAACTTTTTCACCACAAATAAACTTATAAAATCAGCTGCAGATATGAAAGGTGTTAAGATGAGAACCATCAACTCACCATTGCAGATTGAGTTTATTAAGGCTCTTGGAGGAAATCCTACACCTGTAGCTTGGGGTGAGCTTTATACCTCACTGCAAACTGGTGTTGTTGAAGGCACTAAAAATGCTGCAACGGATATTATTCCTACAAAAATGTATGAAGCCGTAAAGTATGTGACTCTTGATGAGCACGCCTATCTGTTTGGTTTTTGGTGGATGTCAGACAAGTGGTTGCAGAGCCTCCCTCCAGATTTACAAGACTTGGTTATCGACGGCATTCAGCAGGCCGCGATGATTCAGTCTGACTGGAATAAAGAATATGACTCACGCGCTTTGCAAGAATTTGTTGGTTTTGGTGGCGAAATATATGTTCCATCACCTGAAGAAAAGGCCACTTTCGTTACAGCTCGAGATAAAATGAAAGTGTGGTTTGCTGATAAATATGGCGACACTTGGCTTAAGAAATTTGAAAAAGCTGTTGCTGATGCTGAAGCAGACCTTGCTGACAGAAACAAACGTGTTATAGGACGGTAATTTATAATCTTTTGTAAGATTATAGCTTTGAAGCGGGCCTATGACCAATAGGCCCGCTTTTTTTATTAAGTCACCTTAATAAGTTAGAGGTTGTTTGATGTTTGAAGGAAAATCTATCGTTGTAACGGGAGCGTCGGGAGGAATTGGGGTGCCGCTAGTTAGGCGCTTACTCTTAAATGGTGCTAGAGTTGTAGCTGTTGATTCTAATCCGAATGGGGAAGAAATATTAAAAGATGCCATACCGAATTCAGCAGGTCTTATTTATCATCGCTCTAAAATAGAGGATGAAGCGGCGTGTCTTTCTATCTTGGGGAAAGAAACTAAGGTGTATGGGCTCGCACATTTAGCTGGTATTTTTGAGCCAGACAACATGAAACCGGGTGATGTTGAAAATATTTATGATCCGGTAATGGAAGCAAATATCCGAAATGTTTATAGGCTTTATAGTATTATTCGTGAAGCTATGCTTAGGGAAAATTCGGCACGAGTTGTGCTTGTTAGCTCTTTAGCTTTTCAGAGAGGGGCACCTGGACATACCGCCTACAGCGCAGCAAAAGGAGCCTTGGTTGGGATGACTCGCTCACTGGCCAGAAAAGAAGCGCCCAAAATTCTTGTTAATGCTGTTGCGCCTGGTTTTATAGATACAAATATGCCGCAAAAAATTATCGCAAAGCGGGGAATTCAGAATGTAATTGGAGAAATTCCGATGATGCGTCTTGGAACTCCAGATGAGACAGCAGGTGTAATTCAATTTTTACTCGGGCCTGATTCCTCATATGTTAATGGCCAAGTAATAAATGTTGATGGAGGCATTGTATGCAACTAGAAAGCAGGCGAGGTCGACGTTTTTTACTTCTGAATGTTGCTGACAATGTTGCGACATTGTTAGATGATAACCTTAAAATGGATTGCCTCGAAAACAACACAATTATTCAATCGGGCATTCCATTTGGTCATAAAGTAAGTCTATCTTTCATAGCTAAAGGAGAACCAATTATAAAATATGGTGTGAAAATAGGAAAAGCAACAAAATCGATTGAACAGGGTGAGCATGTTCATGTCCACAACTGTAAATAACAACGATTTGAATAATTTTGCCGAAAGTTTGAGTTGGCGTGGCTTCCGACGTGCTGACGGGAGGGTTGGCATTCGTAATCACCGTATTGTGTTATCTACTGTTGCTTTGACTGACCAACTTGCTTCTGCCATTGCCTCTCAGGAAAAAGAAACAATTTGCGTGTCAGGAGCGTTTCAGCGAGGTCTACAAAAAGGTGATGAAGAACTGATTTCAAAATTTATTCATAATGTTCTTACACATCCGAATGTGGGTGCAGCTCTGGTAGTTACGCATGATGCGCATTCATCGGAATCAATAGCGAAAAAAGTGAAAGCTTCAATACCAATTGAATATCTTGCATTTATGAATTGTAACGGACGTAAAGATGCATTGATCGAGGGCTCGAAAAAATTAAAGCTCCTAGCTGAAAGGCAAATTAAATCCAACCAAGTCAGAGAGTTGGTGGGATTAAGCAGCGTTTCAATAGCACTCGAATGTGGGGGTAGCGATGTTTCGAGTAGCATTTGTGCCAACCCTATTATTGGTGATGTAACAGATTTTGTAATTAAAAATGGTGGTTCAGCTATTGTTTCTGAAACGGCAGAATTTATTGGTGCGGAACAAATTTTTACAAATAGGTGTTCAGACTTAAATATCAGGCAGTCGATCCTTAATTTTATAAATTATCGTTTGAAATTGATAAATGAGGATAACGGAAAAGACTATCGAGGCACGAACCCCACACAAGAAAATCTTGATGGTGGTTTAACTACACTTATTGAAAAATCCATGGGAGCTGTCAGTAAAACTGGCACAACACATTTCGTTTCTGCACTTGAATTTGG
>MDTD01009929.1_pt1 | contig 16280 bp, 15 predicted proteins | sample 811221 | NCBI WGS metagenome assembly MDTD01 (sample SAMN05326646, study PRJNA326480) | marine metagenome | isolation source: seawater | place: Pacific Ocean: South West | collected 2011 | reverse complement strand
TAGAAAAAGCAGTATTAAATAAAATTAAAAGAAAGATTAGAAAAAAAATTAACGAAGATGAAGAAAGTGAGAAGAAATCACCCCAACCAAGTCCAGAGGAAAGTACTGCTGAACCCAACGATAATGTCATCAAGCAAGCAAGACAGAAAGAGTATCTGAATAATGTTAGGACACTAATTGCAACATCATCCTCTTCTGCTGATTTGATTAATTCATTAGCCGAATATAATAATCTCGTTGGTTTGTCTATACCGAGATCTATTTATAGGATAGCCTTATCTTTAGGCTCTATTTCCAACTATCCAAACTCTGACCATTACATTAAGTGTGGTTCAAAGTTAAAGGGTAACCACTTTTCCCAAAAGGAAAGGTACATTCTCATTAAACTTGGTACTCTACTATCAATGAGAAAATAACTTTAACCATTCTTAAAATCAATTCTTTTATCATTTAAGGAGAAGAAAATGTCAAGACAAAGAAGAACTTGGAAGAAAGCAAGTCCTCCCCCTGCTAGTTATGGGTGGGATGCCGATCATCCAGCCTACAAAGAAGATCCAGAGATGGACGATTATTTTGTAGGGAATAACGACCCACACGAAGATTTTGCAGAAGAACCACACTCAGGACCTTACCCACAAGGACCTGCTCCTGCTAGTTATGGATGGGAGCCTGATCATCCAGCCGCTAAAGCAGATGCAGGCGGAAAGCAAGCAAGCAGACAATTGAGAGCAATGGCAGAAAGAAAAGCCGCTAAGTGTGTTAGACTTGCACAATCAATGCTTGGAAAGACTGCTACTGTTGAGCAAATTGAAAATCAAGCACTTACTCTTATGGATCTTTCTGATCGTCAGATCACTGCTAGTCTTACAAGAGTTCGCAGAGCAAGTTTTTATGCTCAAGAGGAAATGATGGGTGGTTATCACGCAGAAGAAGAAATGATGGGTCACGATCTTTTTGAAGAATATGATCACAACCAAGATGGTCTTATTGATCGTGGTGAGTTTGGTGGTTCTGATGCAGTATTTGATGCTCTTGATAGTGATATGAGTGGTGATCTTGATGAAAGCGAGATTGCTATGGGTCTTGGAGAGAGTTTTGCTCGCTATGCTTCAGAAGAAGATCGTATGCTTGCAGAAATGCTTAGAGAAGAAAGATCTAAGAGAGCAGATCATCAAGGAAGATCACAAAACAATCCTCAATTTGGATATGGTATTCAAGAGATGAGTGATGAAGAGGCTACCTCTAAGTTTCCTGCTAATCTTGAAAAGAAGAAAGCCTTTTTGACGGCTCAACTTGCAGAGATTGAGGCGATGGAGCAACTTGCTCAAATGAAAGAAGAGGCTATGATGGGTCAAGATCCTGTCGGAATTATGGCAGAGAAAGAAGAAATCAATGCTGAGGAAGAAGAGATCGCTCAAATGCTTGCTGAAATGGAGCAAGAGGGATCAGAACAACTTGCACAAGAAGAACTTGCACAAGAAGAAATGATGGCACAAGAAGAATTAGAGGCTAATGAAGATATGGTTCTCGGTCAAGATCCTATGGGATTGATGGGCGAAGAAGATCATATGGCTGATGAAGAACTTATGGCTAATCTTTTCGGTGGTAAGTTTGCCAATGAAGAAGAAGAAAAAGAAGAAGAAAAAGAAGAAGAAAAAGAAGAGAAAGAAGATAAAGAAGATGGTGAGGAAGAAGAAGAAAAGGCTGAGAAGAAAGCCTCTCGTCTTAGACCACAACCTCGTAAGGCAAGCAAGGGTGTCAAAACTCTTGGTGCTACTCCAAAAGTTGCAAGCAACGAAATGTCTGAGTTGCAAAACCTTTGGACTAGTGCTCCTGATGTTTCTAATGTCTTTGGAAAGTAATACTTACTCTTTCTGAAACTTATACCAAATCCCACTTGCCTTTGTAAGTGGGATTTTTTTCATTTTTAATGCTCTGATTTTCAATAATCCATAGATACTTTTATCTATATACTGAGAGTTCGTTTTTTGCTTACTTTCATTTGTACTTTTTCATTCTTCAATTGCGAAGAAGAAACTTTTCAACTAAACCTAATCACTCTCTCTGTAAACAGAGAGTACAACGCATATTAAGGAGATTTATTATGCCTTTACTTGGACAAGCGAGTGGTGGATTTACTGAGAGTTCTTCTGCATTGAGAATTCTCCATGTTGGTATTCGTAATACCATTGGAGTTCTTACTGCTGATAGTTTCACTCAAACTAACCCACCCACTGCAACTTTAACTACAAGTGATCAAGTCGATACCTCAAAATTGGGTGTATTGAGTGGATCAATTGCTTTTGCACGACCTGACGAGGGATCAAACTTTATTGGTGGTCCTGTTGCGGTAGCAAGCAAAGCCGCTGGACACATTCCTTTGGGAATTTTCATTAACTCTGCTAATGGAAACTCTTTTGAGAACACACCAGGAACCGCTAGTGGAAAAGGACCTTATGTTTCTTCACAAGGTACTTATGGAAACTCACTGTTTGAAACTTATGCCCAAGATGGTTCTGCACTCACTTACGGTGTTGGTGATCACTTGATTGCTAGTATTAACGGATACCTTACCAAAGATGACCACGCTACATCATCTTTCTTGCAAAATGCAAGTGGGGCTGGTGCATACAATGCTATCACACCTGATGGTAGTGATGACTTGGTTATCGGTATTGTTAAAATGCCTGCTGATAGTGTTCAAGGCGAACTCGTTTACGATCAACGCATTTAATTGGAGGATACACTATTATGTCAAATGTTAATAATGCTGTTAAGCAAAAAATTATTTCTGAATATATCAAAACCCCACAAGGTCGCCAAAAACTTGCCGCCTCTATGACTCAGCCATTGAGAACTCGTAGAGACTATACTGCGGTAGGTCGTAAGACTTTCCTTGTTGAGCAACTACCTGATGGTGCTTTGCCTATTTATGACAAAGATCCTGATGTAACTGCTTATGTAGTAGGTGAAGAGGGTCAAAACATCCTTGCAGTGACAAAGCCACGCAGGGTCATTTTCCCATTGTTTGAGATCGCCAGTAATCCTGAGATCCCACTTACACAAATCAAAGAAAGACGATTTGATCTCATTGAGAGAGCACAAGACTTGGCAAGAGCACAAATCCAAGCCGCAGAAGACGAAAGAGTTTTTGCAGTTTTGGATAGTATTGCTACTGCTGGTTTCGACAGTATTGCGGCTGGTACTAACCCAGACCTACCTGTTGTTGCTCCATTGAGTGGTGCAGTTCTGGCTGATGCTTATGCTCTTATCGAAAGACACGACTTGCGAGTAGCAAGAGTGTTTATGAACGCAAGAGATTATGCTGACATTCGTAAGTTTGGTAGAGACATCTTGGACATTGAAAGCCAAGCAACTCTCCTTAAAACTGGATTGCAAGCAACTCTTTGGGGAGCACAAATCATTACATCTCGTCTTGTTCCTGTTGGAACAGTCTATGTATGTTGTGAGCCAGAGATGTTTGGTCGTATTCCTGTTCGTACTGAACTTACTGTTCTTTCTGCTGATGATCCAAAGGCTCGTACTATTGGTTTCTCAGTATTTGAGAACTTGGGAATTGGTGCTTTCAACCCAAGAGGTCTTACACGATTGGTTATCACTCGTTAATTTATCTCTTAGAGTTAATACACAACAAAAGCCTTGCAATTTGCAAGGCTTTTTTAATTCTCAAATTGTTCAACTATAACCTACACTATTGATTTCAGTTTTAATTATCGGTCAATACTACAATAATAAGTCTGCATATATGAATGGGTATATTATGGTGTCTTTTATGAATAATGATAGTGGTATGACTTTGAGGATAACCGATTTCAGAATGGCAGGCTTTCTTTTATCAAGGGGTGCAGAGTTCCTATCCACAGATGTGAGAGGGAAACAGGTAGTGTTTATCTTTTGTGATAAGAATGGGATGGCTAAGAGTATCCTAAATAAATACCCATCCTCTGCTGAACAGAAATATGACAGTGCGTGTAAGACAATGCACGATATGGTAAAAATTGCTTTAGACAACAGGTGAGTAAATGAAGACAAAAGAACAAGCCTATTCTGAGTTATCGCAAATGGAGAACTTTCTCCACCATTGGATTGAAAAGAGAAATCAAGCAATCGAGGCTCATCAAGACTTTGAGAGAGAGAAACTTGAAGAAATCACTCAAATACTCATCAAGGCTAATGTCTATGAGCAAGTGCAAGAAATAGATAAACAGAGAATGGATTATATCACTAAGTTAAAGCAGTCTTTGGCTAAGTTGGAAAGTGATCTAATGGCAGTAGCAATTGCTTATGAAGATTTGAGTGAAGAAATACCAAATCTCCCAACCAACAGTGAGCAAAAGAGAGAGAATATGAAGAAACTCTCTGAGATAATGATCAAAGCCGATCCACGAACAAGACAGTTTATGGATAAGGTGATGAAAGAGAGAGAGCAGAGGAAAAAAAATTCTTCCGAAGATTAGAGGGCTTTCAATTTAATCAATAACCCTCTCACTATTGATTTTATACTGAAATCTATATGATGTAGAGTAATGCTCTGCGTAAACAGAGAAAAGATTGCATACTATCCGACTTATTTTATTGCTTTTATATCTTTATTCTATTGATGATATGGTATTCAGAGACAACGATCTCTTATTTTATTACACAATAATTTTTCAAAAAATAATCTTAAAATATAATTACGGAGTTTAATTATGCCTAATGATTTTTCAACGAGGGCAGGTGGTTCATCTCTCGTCAATCTCAATAGTTTTACTACGGCACTAACTGCACCTAATGTGTCAGTTGGTCTTGGTTTGATTGACAGTCTTGGTCGTCCTCTTAAAGTGGGTCATTCCCACAATGTAGAACTTGGCTTTGCTGAGTTTTTCTTAACTGCAACTGGATCAAATAATAATCTATTAGAAATGCAACTTGTATCTGGATCTTCTATCCTATACCGAGCCGCAGATAGTTTTACTGGATTTCATCAATTTGAGGGTGCTGTTAACATCGGTGCTGATGCCGGAGCCTCCTCTACTGGTGGTGCAGACGCATCTACTTTTACCGTAGTAGGTGGTTTATCCACCCTTAACGGTGGTATTATGGTTAATCCAACTGGATCTGCCGTCTTTTCAGTAGATAGTGCAAATGGTAACACTCTTGTTGCTGGAACATTAGAGGTAGATGGTGTTGCTGATTTCGACAGTACCGATGGTCTGGTTGGGTTTGCACTTGGAGCAGATGCAAACGCTACCACTGCCGCAGTTAGAGTAAATGGTGCATTGGTAGCAGATGGTCAAATCCATTCATTTTTGGGTATTTCATCCAGTGGTCCTGGTGATTTCGACACTCTTAATGTAGGTGGCGGATTTGACAGTGGTGCTACTGTTACCAATGCTGGTCTTTCAGTAGATACTGATGGTAACCTTTCTACTAATGGTTTCATTACTGCACAGGGTAACCTTACTGTTGGACAGACTGGTTCTAGTCATACTATGACTGGTAATGTTGCTATTACTGGTAATCTTACTGTTACAGGAAATGTAGTACAAGAAGATACTATTGTCGTTACCTTTGAAGATACTATTCTTGAATTAGGTAAGGATCAAGGTGGTGCTGGTGTTGGTACAAGCACATTAGACTTAGGTCTTAAAATGCACTATTTCAATGGTACTAGTAGTGTAGTTGCTGGTTTCATTTGGGATGGTAAGAATACTGCTACTGGTAAGTTCAATCTTTTCAGTGAATTGGTAGATACTGCTGGTTTTGATGATGAAATCGACAGTGGTACTTATGGTGATCTTCAAATTGCTAATCTTACTGCCATAGATGGTACTTTCACTGGTAGTGTTTCTCTTGGTGATAATGCTACTACTGGTAGTGGAGATCAACTCACTATTAATGCTGAGATCCAATCTCATCTATTACCTGCCACAAGTAAAACTCTTGGTGAATCTGCAAGAAGATGGTCAAATGCTTATTTGACTGGTGCTGACATTAGTGAGGAACTTGTTTTCAGTGGTGCAACTGGTGATAACAAAGTCACTTTTGAAGAGGGTCAAGCAAATGCTCTTGAATTCAGAGATGATAATTCACTAGCCAGCAATACTGCAACTGCTATGGTCTTTGACAGTGCTAGTAAATTAGTCAAGTTTTCAGACTATGGAATTGATGCTAGTTTAAGTACCATTACATCTAATCTTAGTGAGCATAGTGTTGTAATTGTAGGTGCTGGTGGTGTATTGTCTGAGAACACTGGTTTCAGTTTTACAACTAGTACTCATAAGTTGCAGATTGCCGCTGATAGTTCCACCGGAGAGGTTGCAAGTATCGTCATTCGTGATGAGAATAGTGGTAGTGGTGTTGACAAGTTTTCTGTTGATTTGAGTGGAAACACTTTTGCTGGTGGAACATTAGAGGTAGATGGCATAGTAAATCTTGATGATACAACTCCTCTAAGTGTTGGTGGTTCTCACGCCGCTACTACTGGTGCTTTGTTGGTTGATGGTGGTGCATCTTTCGCTCTTGATGTTAAAGTTTGGGGTGACCTTGATGTTGCTGGAGAGGCTACTCTTGCAAGTGCAACTGTTAGTGATCTTACTAATGACAGAATTGTTATTGTTGGATCTTCTTCAGAACTTGAAGATGATGCTAATTTCAGATTTGATGGTACAAACTTTCAAATTGGTGCGGCTGGTTCTGAGGTATTTGATGTTGCAGTAGCAACAGGTAATACCTTTGTTGCTGGAACACTTGATGTTGATAGTACCTCTACTTTTGCAGATGTTATCACACTTGATGGTACTAATCCTATTAACAGAAAGATTGTATCTACTGATGTTGGTATGACTATTCAGACTACTGATACTGGTGTTAATAATCCTGGCATAAGTATTACAAGTGCTGGTGCATTATCTATGCAAGGTGACAGTGCTAGTTTGACAAGTACTGTTGACGACATTGATATAGAAAGTGCTGGTCACATTCGTTTGATCCCTAATGCTTCAGAACAAATTATGTTGGAAAACTTAGATGTTCAAAGTGAGGCTGCAAGTCAAGATGCAAGTGCTGTGAACAATCAAGGTATCACTGCAAATCTGTCAATCGGTAGCGATAACGATCCTGATGCTGGTGCTTACAGTTCTGCTTTGATTATGTCTTTGATTAAAGAATATGAGAAAGAAGATAGTGAGACAAAAGCACACATTGTTGTAGATGCCTCAATAGGAACACCAACTGCAAGAGCAACACACTCAGCACAAGTTGAGCATTTGCTTGGTCTTGTAAACATTGACGAGAGTGGTAATAATACGCTTGACTTTGACTTGACAGAGAATAGAGGTGTTGGTCACTTGTATTCTAAGTTGAGTGCATTTGATGGTGGTGCGATTATCACTGCGAGTGGTATTGCAAATGGTGATAGTCTTACTCTTGAAGGTCAGACTATTACTTTCAAAGATGATGCTGGCTTTACAGCCGATGGTGGTGCTACTGGTGGTTTCTTCACTAACACTGGTGCTGGTGCATTTACTGTGAACCTTGAAAGTGCAAGTGCTGGTATTGCTGATACTAAAGGAATAGACAGTTTGCAACAATTGATTAATGGTGATCCTGCTTTTGGTTCTATCGTAGTCAATGGCTATAATACTGGTGATGTTTCTCTTGATCTTACTGGTATAGTTAATCCATCAATTGTTGCAAGTAATCCTGCGACAATAACTGTTGGTGTTAATTCTCAGCAACCTGAACTTTATTGGGAAAACTTGAAGATTGCAAAATGGACTGGAAACTCTTATGGGTTCGGTACTGACTTGCAAGCGGCATATGCTTCTTCTAGTGCAGATGCTGATATACCAGCAATCTTGTTAGGTAATAATTATGATCTTGACATTCAAGTTGATAGTACTGCTGACTTTAAGTTGCGTTCTTCTGAGAGTAGTTTTGATGAGTTCACAGTTTCTTTCAGTGAGAAGGCTGATCAAAAAGGTCTTTCTTTTCAAGATGCAAATATGTACGCTATGGAGGCCATTGTTATGGGTTCTCCTGTGAGATCAGTAGCAACCTCTAAGATTGTTATTACCTTAGATAACACCATAAATTATGCGACTTACACTGGTAATGGTGACATTGCGTTTGAGAAAGATGACGCATTTGGTGGTGGTGGTGCTCACGCACAACTTACGAGTGGTGGTGCCGCTACTAAGATAGAATTAGTGGTTGGTCCTGCAATTCCGTCAAATGGTCAATATAACACAGGTAATACAGTTCAAGAAACTGCACGAAACATTGCTAACGCAATTAATCAACATCCTGCTCATAATGCTGTTCTCTTTGCTGAGGCTATTGAAAACAAAGTTATCATTACTGCAAAGATTGAAACTGCGGCTAGGGTAATGGCATCCTCTAATGGTCTTTCGAGTGGAAATCTTATTGCATTAGCAGAAGATAAGATTATCTCTGGTATCCGCAAGGCAGATGCTAGTGTTGGTGATTGTATTGGAGTTATTGCCAAAGCGACTAATCAGATCGGTGACTCAGTAGAGTTGCTTGTTCCTGGTCAGTTGTTTGAGCCTAATGGTCTTACAAGTTCTGTATTCGGTGACGAGGTTTTCGTTGCAGAGGGTGCAAGTGCTGGATCTGTTATTGGTTCATCAGCAGTTGCTAGTTTGTCTCCTGGTAGTTACATCTACTCTTTGGGTTATGTAGTTGCTTTGGGTAGTCAAGAGATCGCTAATGGTGGTGGTACTCACGCGGCTGGTACTAGTAAGGCAAAAGTAGTTTATCAACCAAGATTTGTTGCTTTGTTGCCATCCTAATCTTAATGTTGAAAACTATTTAGTTTCACTAAACCCCTCACCTTTATTGGTGAGGGGTTTTTTATTTATCAATACTTGTGCATTGATAGGTACTGTTATTAAAACGATAAGGGAGAGAGTATGTCTGATAAAATCGACAATACTGTTGAGATTAGAGGTCTTGGAGATGCCATTAAGAGACTTGTAGAGGTTCAGTTTCAGTTGATGAGTAGATTTGGCGATCCTACTGAGATGAACAAAGCAGAGATAGAGATGTTAATGCAAGCCTTAAATCAGTATGAACTAGTCATTTCCTTTGCTTGTGATATAGATGGAGATGGTGACATTGATGAGGATGATATGGAGGTGGATCTCATCAAGAAATCAGCAAGGTCAAAGGCGAAGAAAGGTGTGAGTTGTTGTAGAATACAACCCACAGATTTCACAAGACAGGCAAAGAAACCTGTTAGTGCAGATCAATTTACCATACCAAAAGTAGCAGATTTGGGTATATCTGTTGGAGACAAAGAGGAAAAGTCTGCTGAGACAAAACCTAAAAAGAGAAGATCATCAAGGAGAAAGAAATGAGTTTAGAGTTCATCACTTTATTGTTTTGCTATGGTTTCTGCTTTGGATTGCAGAACAAGGTAGTATGGTTTTATGGCAAGAGTGAGTTTACAGATAAACTTTTACAGTGTTCATATTGTTTGGGTTTCCACTGTGGTTGGATTGCTTGGATCTTGGTTTATTTAAGATCACCGAGTTTGGATTTGAGTGCAACGCAGATCGTATCAAGTATTCTTTTCTATGCTTTTTCATCCTCAGCCTTTTGTTATGTGTTGGATAGTGTTGTTCAGTGGGTAGAGAGTAATACATTAGGGGAAGAGTGAAAGTATGCCAATCGTTCAAAAGCCAGCCAGTGGAGGTGGGACAACAATTGGGATAATTTCTTTACCGCCAACCACAAGTTTAATAGATCCCACTGAGTTGTCTAATGACACTTTGACCTCACTTGGCTTTGATCCTCTCAATCTACCAGATCCATTGACATACCCAAAAGGTATGGCAGTATCTTTGATAGATGACAGTAATGGGAACTTGGTATTAGCACCGACTGACCTATCTTCTAATGAAAGTAATTTCATAGGATTTCTTGCCCTCGCTACACTTTCAGATAGTACCACAGTGAGTGTAACCACGATCAGAGGTTCTGAGACTACTATTTTTGGTGTTACTACTGATACCTTTACGCAAGGTGATCAGTTGTTCTTGTCTGAAACAGTGGGTAGGGTTACAACCTCACCCCCCACCACAGGAAATAAGAATATAATAAGGGTTGGTTTTTGTATTTCCTCTACTAAATTTATCATCAATACTGATGTGAGGATTTATCAAGTATGAATTCAGAGTATAACATAGAGTTTGGTAAGAAAGTTTTGAGAACAGGTCTGTACTCCAATGCTTTTCGCATAATGGAAGATAGTGACACTCCTAGTGATTGCTTTATAGACTTTTTGATTACATCTCCCACAGAGGAGAAAGCATTTGTCACTACGAGAATACGAGTGAGAAAAGAGTTTTTATACGAGATGGTGAGACATTTAATGAAAAACTTTGGTATAGATAGTATATTATCAAGTCCAATTTCTATTAAGGAGAACAATTAATGAGCGATTTTACTTTTCAAAGAGGAGTGTTTCACACATTCCGAGCGACCACAAAAATCCATCTCGGCAAGTTTGAGAAAGACATTTATGAAGATGACATTGTAGAATACGATGGTCAGACCTTAAAGTTTGCAGGAGAAGAACTTGCTATTTCATCACTAAAAGCCGCAGTGAAACTTGGTTGGTTTGTTGTGGAAAGTGATAATGTTTCTAACTATATTCCAATGAGTTCAGACATTAAGATACGACCTGCTCAGAGTGCATCTTCCACAAGAGGAGAGGCTATGTCAGTCTCAGCGGTGGCAGACGAGGAAAGAGTGGTTGGAACTGTTGGAAAGAAGATGGAGGTTATCTCTGACAGAGATACTAATGAGGGTGCAAAGTCAGTAGGTAAGATTTCCACTCCTGCAAAGCAGACTACTACTCTTACAGACAGTAGTCAAGCAAGTCGTATGATCAATCAGTTGGATAACACACCTCCTAAGAAAGTGACACTTACAGAGAAAACTGCGAGTGGGGATGTGACAGAGACTATGGTGGGTGAGAAACTTACAGAAATCCTACCAAATGCCGCCACCACAAAGACAACCACAAAGACAAAGACAAAATCTAACTCAAAAGTTGTGGTTGTAGAGACAGACATTGGAAACATTAACTGGGATATGTCAGTGCATTGGACTAAGAGAGCACAAACTATTCTTGATGATTATTCTTCAAATACGACTGTAATGGATGCAATCCTTGCAGTTGAGAGCAAGGGTGTTCAAAAGAGAGTTAAGATGGGAATGGCAGACATTTAATCTTTTCTCATATTTTGTCTATATGAAAGCCTATTGAGTATTCCCACTCAATAGGCTTTTCGTTATTTTGTAGATAAAAGAATACAAATAGATAACTAAACTATTTTTACGAGGTAGGGTATGAAGAAAAGATCCTCCAGTCAGAGTTCTTGGGCTTTGCTCGCAAGCAGTGTTGCACAAGCAAGAGTTGAAAGCCATAGAATTAGACACTTAGTCAATCGTGGTCAGAAACTTGTAGAAAATTCAGTTGCCAAAGATCATCTCTATGAGGTTGCAGGAGACTTGATAATGGGTGTTCCTGACAGGCTTACTCACTTAGAGAGGGTTCTTGATCGTACAAGTTATGCACTATCTCTAATGGGCGAGGAATTTTTCAGAGGGAGATTGTCACTTGATGATAAGGAGATGGTAGATCAAGCAGTCAAGTTCTCTCAATCTCCATTTCCAGATGTTCGTAGAGTTGCAAGTAAATACCTTGAAAAGAGAGCAAGTCTTTCAGATGTACAGAGTAGGGTAGAAAATGCTCTTGGTAGAGGTAAGATTAACCAGTCAGAATATGAGAGAATGATGAATAGTCTTTCTAAACTGAGTGGTAGAGATGCTAATCTTCTATATGGTAGAGCAAGTTTCCCATTTAGACACAAAGATAAGCAACTACATACCAAAGTACCCCAAGCAGGAAAGCCCAATGGTGTGAAGACAAAAGTTCCAAACACCAACTTTATCAGCAAAGTCACCTTAGAAGCACACGCATACTACCGATATGAACTGAGAGACATAGGTGCAACTGCACTAAATGATGCTCTCAATGGTTGGTCAAATAGAATAAACAAGGGTTACTTAGACATTAAGTCTGGTATTCGCTCTCGTCAGAATACAGATAATGCAGAGTTTTACCGATCCTATAAGAGAAATATGGGTAAAGGTAGTGACAATTTCTACCATAAAGCAAGTGATACTACACTAGTCATTTCTGCGGCTCCAACAGGTTCAACTGCAAGGTTTGATCTTTTCATTGTCACTATGTACAAAGGACAGGGTAGTGGTGGGTACAGATCAAGATTTGCATACAGACAACCAGCAAGTGAATTGCCCGGTGCTAGTACCTTTGTGAATGAGGACAGCAAGAAGAACCTCACACCTAATACAAGCAAGGGTGTGAATGATAATGCTGACAGCAGAGAGAAATCAGGACCTCAGACCACTGAGAACAAGCAACAAGTATTACCTCTGAAAAGTGAGCACAGTGAAAAGAGGGATCAAAAGTTACCTATTTCACAGACAGATGGAAAGGGAACATCAAGACCTCAGTTTAACACACCTCCTGATAGTGAAAATGCAGAGGGTGGTCGCCCTATCCACAAAGAGAAAGTGAGAACTCGCTCAATGCCTGGTGATGAGTATGGAGTTCCATACAAAGATGATGGTTATGGTTTATCTCGTAGAACTATGAAAGCGACTATTTCAAGATTGGCTGACTTATATCTTAGTGAGAGAAATGGAGAATAATTTCATATCAAATGCTTTACTTAGATCCATAGTAGTGAGAGTGGCAACTGCTCATCTTGAAGAAGATGAGGAAACTACTCTCACTGCTGATATGTCCAATGGTGTTCTCCCCACTAGTGGTCAAAGACAGAAGAAAACCAAAGGCAAGTTTAGAATGGATCGGATCAAAGAGTATTTGAGAAATCCCATTAAGAAAATGAAGGAAAAAATAAGGAATAGAATAAAAAGAAAACGAACTCCAAGAAAAAAGTATGAGGAGAGGGCGAGAAACAATCCTGAGAAAGTAGAGAGAAAGCCAAGTGGTGGGGCAAGGTCTTGGTCTGATTATAGTGATGATAAAGATTGGTCTGAGGATCATAAAAAGAGGAAAGATGACAAGAAAAAGTGGGAAGATACTCCTCAGGCTAAGAGAACACGACAGAAATACTATGAGAAGAATAAGAACAAACAAGGGTGGGATATGAGTGAAGAACACAACAATACTGATAAGACTGCCAATAAAAGGCGAAAGAAATTCCCAAAGGGTACAAAACGCAGAGTAATGAAAAACCTCAAAAAGCGAAATCCTGCTCAGTTCAAAAGAAATACCATTAAACGCAAACGAAAGAAAAGACTTAATATGGGTGGTTACATTAAAAAGAAAATTAGACAGAGAATAAATATGCGTAAGCCAATTAATAGGTTGCGTAAAAATCTCAGACAAAAGTTTAAGAGAGACACAGGACTTAAATCTTTGAAAAGAGGTGGATTGCTTACTGCTCCTGAGATCCTTGTGGCATTAGTGCCAAAGATTGATGTGGTTGATCAAACTATCTTAATGGCATTTGTACATAGTGTTTCTCCAATGACAGGTATGGTTACCTTTGTCACTGAGACTAATACAATCAATTCACTACCTTTAGAGGTATTTATGGAGATCGCAGTTCCAATGACTGACGATCACGCAGACAGTCTCGCAAAATTGATTTTCGCAGAGTTAGGAGAACTTGAACTCCTACCTGTCAGCAGACAAGATGTTCTTGATTGTACTGCTGACCTACTCACAGAGGAACAGAAAGCACAATGCACAGAAATAGCCACTGAGAGTGTTCAGAAAGGACTTGGTGCAGATAAAGGTGTGAGGAATAGGGTTAAGTCAGAGCCTGACGAGATGAACCGACTGACAAGGTTCTATGCTCCCTTTAGAGTTCCCATTCTTCAAGAACCAGTAGTCTTTGGAGGCGTTCTACCACTTAGCGAGTTGGAAGAAGAAGATGAAGATCTTATTACTGTAACTGCAAAGAGAGTAGCAAGTTTTTATCGTGAGCAACAACACCCCAGTAAGATGGATAAAAAAGATGACAAGAGTGATGGTGGAACTCCACAAGGTGATGATGACAGTAGTACTATGAGCAGTCCTGGTTGGGTAACACCACAGACAGGAGCACCTTACAATCAAGACATTCCATCAAGAAAGCCAAGTAATGGCATTACACAACCAGCAGTGTATGACAATCCTGGTTCTGCAAAAGTAATTCCAAGTGGGAGAGGTTTTGTCAATAAAATGGCAGAGCGAATTGCGTGGAGATACTTGAATGAGAAATAAGAGAGCCACCACTATTAAGACAATTCTCACTAACACCAGTGATAAGATTATTTCCAAGTCACAAGGATTAAAGCCAAGACAATTAAAATCAAAGAAACCTCGCAAAAAAATCTTCACTTATTCTGTTCCTAGTGGTAGCGAGGTTTATACTGTGAAAGTGAAGATCCTCAATCCTAAGACACTGGATTGCCAAGTGAAATGTAACTGCAAGGCTTGGGTTTATCAAGGTGGGGAGTATTATGCGAAAACCCACTCATACCTCTATGGAGTACCTGTTGGAACTGCTACAAAACCTACCAAGAGAGATCCTAAAGGAGAGAACTGGGTATGTAAGCACATTGCTAGTGTTCTTAATAGTATGACTGAAAAACAATTATCGAGAATGGCAAGTAGAGTAGCAAGTGTATATTTATCGCAATAATTTGCTCATAATAATTAGTAGATAGGAGAACCTATGCCATTATATTCTTTTCAATGTTCTAACACAGAATGTGGAAATCAGTTTTCACGAATGTTGTCCATTTCTTCTTATGGAGAGACACAACATTGTGCTGATTGTAACTCTGAGTGTGATCTTCAACTTTCAGATATAGAGTTTGTCTTAAAGGGGGATAACTGGACAGGTAAGAACATTAAAATTAAAGGTCAAATGCGTAGGAAGAATAGAAGATTGACTAGTAAAGAGAATGAATTTAAGAGAGATGATCCAAGTATGCAAATCTCACTAGCACCCAATGTAGATGGTGAGAGAGTAGATACTTGGGAAGATGCTAAGAGATTAGCCACCTCAAAAGGTAAGGACACCACTCTTTATGACAGTTATATCCGAAAAAATAAGAGAGGTTTGTAATGGAAGGCAGAGTACCCAATTTATTGGAGAGGTCACAAGGATTAGTGGATCTCACTTTAAGAGATAATCCTGACACTACAATGTATAAGATACTGGTGCATAGGAACTTAGATAGTTGTAGAACTGCACCTACCACTATTCTCGATAATATACCACAAGGTTCTATGTACCGATCACCCACCTTAGTGAGAAAAGGTCTTGGTAGGACTATGGATAGTAATCGTGGTCTTACAAGGATTACCTTTGATCTTTCTGACTTTGCAGATGGAGGGGGAGGATCTGCACCAACAGTACCTCTTGAAAATGAGATTATTTATCTGAGAGTTCAAGAGTTTTCACGCAGTGCGAATACTTACCTCTCAGCAGGTCCGATGTTGGTCATTCCACCCACTGGTTTCTTCAACATTAGAAACCCATTATTACAAGTTGGTGGAACTGCACCTAACAGTACAGTTGCATTAGGAACACCTATCTCACCACCAGCAACTGGTGACCAGTTACACCTTGTTTTTCCATTTTATTCTCAAACGAATAACATTAGAAACTTGTCGGCTAGTGGTGGTGATAATCTTGCATATTCAAGTGGTCATTCAATGCCTGCTATGCTTTTACCTGCTAATTCTGATTTTGGACTGACCTCTGCGGCTTATAGTGAATTAATCTTAGCAGGAGATGGTGGAGATGTAAATTTTGTAGTCTCTCTTGGAGTTTCTACTCTCATTTAATCTTTGTGCTTTGATAATTCCTTTATACATATAACTTTATAGAGAATAAACTTTCATTAGGAGAAAAATTATGCCTTACATTTGTATGTCAAGAGATGATGTAGCAGATGGTACAGTCCAAGTATTGGATCTATTCCCAAACACATCATTGAGAAACCTTATCTACGATGGAGAGGGTCAAACTCGTTATATTAACAGAGCCAATTCAAGTATTGTCACCAACATTTTGGATAGTTTAGGTGCCGCAACAGATGTAGTCTGTGGTCCAACCATCGGAGATGATGCAGTCGGTCTTGGTGCTTATCTGGCTGACACTCTTAATCAAGGTGGTAATGTTCTCACTACTGCT
>MDTD01155024.1_pt1 | contig 16281 bp, 13 predicted proteins | sample 811221 | NCBI WGS metagenome assembly MDTD01 (sample SAMN05326646, study PRJNA326480) | marine metagenome | isolation source: seawater | place: Pacific Ocean: South West | collected 2011 | reverse complement strand
TTTTCTCTCTCTTTAATAAAACGTAAGGCCTGGTAAACTTCATCTTTAGAGTTAAACCCTGACTTTTCTTCCTCATCAGAAGTCTTTACCTGAAGAAAAAATAAAAGGTCCTTGCCCTTCAATGCTTGGGTTGCTTTTTCATAAAGCTTCTCCAGTAGCCTTAGAGAGTCAATAGAATGAACTGAGTATAGATTTTTGATTTTAAGCAGTTGATTTAATTTATTTGACTGAAGGTTCCCAATAAAGTGCCACCGCACATCATGAAAGCCCTTTTCATAAAACGCCTGCGCCTTGGTCTCTAAATCTTTAACTCGATTTTCACCAAAGTCCCTATGTCCAATTTCGTAGGCCAAGAAAAGATCTTTCAAAGGAGAATACTTTGTGACAGCAACAAGTTCTGCCTTTCCAAGATCATTTTTAACCTTCTCAAAATTATGGGTCAAAGACTTTAATCGATTTTCAGAATTTTCAATGTTCATCATTTTGGCTTTTAGGGTTCCTTCGAAGAGTCTGCATTTTTTTGACTTTCCTTAGTGTCTTTAGGTTTAAAAGAAAATGTCGCCTTTACTTCTACATCATACTTTTCCAAAAGTTCATCTAAAAATTTACGACCATCGACTTTTTCAAACTTTTTGCTTAATTCTTCACGAATCATTTCTAAAAAGTCTGCCTTAGCAGACCGGGCATTTTTCTGAATTCCGGAAACAATGTCCTTTGGAAGCTGAAACTCCGAAAGGAAACTCTTAATGGCGTCTTCTGTCATAAAAGCTGCTCCAACACCAATAGAAACAACCCTCTTTATTGCTTCAGAAAAACCTGAATCCTTGTCTCCTTTTTCCTTCTTTTGAGTCACTTTTAAATCCTCCCAAAATGAAAAAATAATTAAAGAAATGTTCCCTTAACTAGTAACGTGGCTTCCTATCAAAGTGATGCTCTGCCTTTATATCCCGAACCGTCCCCGACTGGCTCCTCATAACCTTTGAGTGAGTCACAGCTCCCCAGCTTTTAAACTTAACTCCTTCAAGAAAGCTTCCCCCTGTCACGCCTGTTGAACAAAACATGACATCTCCAGAAGCCAACTCTTCAATATCGAAAACTTTATTGAGTTCAAAAATCCCTTTCTTTTTGGCCAACTGAACCTGGGCATCATTCTCAGGTTTCAGGATTCCCTGGAACCCCCCTCCCATACATCGGAGTGCCGCTGCGGCCACAACACCTTCAGTTGCACCTCCTATCCCAAACAGGATATCGATTCCCGATTCTGAAAGACAAGTACTTATGGCACCTGCAACATCCCCATCACGAATAAGTTGGATCCTTGCCCCTGCCGCCCTTACATCGTCAATAAGCTCCAAATGCCTTTCCCTATCTAAAATCACTGCTGTTAAGTCACTTACGCGGCATCCTTTAACTTCGGCCAATCTTTGTAGATTCTCTTTGGGTGTTTCCAAAATATCAATAACACCTCTTCCTTCAGGGCCAGTTCCAACCTTTTCCATATACATTCCGGAGGGAACAGGAAGAAGATTTCCTTCATCAGCAATCGCCATAACAGAAAGCGAATTCTGCCCACCCATCGCGCAAACAGCAACTCCCTCTAAAGGATCTAAAGCTATTTCTAATTGAGGACCACGACCAGATCCAACTGTTTCTCCAACTTTAAGAGATGAGCTCTCAGCAATATCGCCTCCGGCTCCAATAACAACTGTTGCTTTACATTCAACAGAATCGAGCATGCAACGCATAGCTTCTATCGAGGCTGCAAATGCCCCTTCCTCATCACCCCTCCCCATAAAACGAGCGGAGGCAATGGCGGCCATCTCAGTTACTCGAACAAACTCTAAAGCGAGATTTCTATTCATATTTTACCTCGTTATTACTGTCTTTTTAGATATAAAAGGTGGACACCTCTTCCGCTGAATCTATAACACTTTAGAGGTTTTATTATAAAAACAAAATTAACCATCGAGAAGCTCGAAAATAATTAGTAAGAAGAGAAATTAGCCCCGTAGTTTTCTCATAACAAAATCTTGGCCTTCTTTCTCAAGTTTATCTTCACCTAATTTTGAAACGACTTGCATAGCGAACTGAATTTTACTGTCATCTTGAACTTCATCAACTTTAAAAACAACTTCATCCTTTTCAGAAAGTGGCATATCAAGTGACCTTTGGGTTCTAACAGTTCCAGTCATTAGACCTCTTCCATCTTCCCACTCGATAAAAGAATTCATAAGGATAAGCTGAAATTTTGAAATTGCTTCGTCCTTGTATTTCCAGAGAAATAAATCACTTGGCCCATCACCTCTAAGCCATAAGTTTAAGTCATTGGGAATATCGTAATCCAGGTCCAAAAAGGGAATAGGCTTCATATTTTTGGCAACATTTTCGGGAGACATAAATGAGCGGACATTATCATGAAGCGCCTCTCCACCTTGAAAAGAAACTCCAAACCTATTTCCCTTAACCCACCTCACCTGTCCCTTCAGCTCGAGGCTCTGTCCGACCCAATGGAGGCAACCTTCTAGAGTATCCTCACTGTCATAAGGTATATCGCCATTTTTCAGACACAGCTGCATACCTGTAAGAGAAATTTCCTTTACTTCATAAACTTTTTTGTCTTCCGTTTGGAACTCTTTAAAAGTGAGGTAGCAAAGGGGGTACCGTGGAAGAACTCTTTTCTCCAGTTGCTCAAAATCTGTCTTTATCAAGCTTAAACCACCCATTTACCGCTCCTTCCTTAGGGATTATGATTCTAGAATAGACCCCCTGTCCCATTAATGTTAGATGGAAAAAGAAGCCTTCACTTCTTCTCACCGAGGATGACTTCTAGACTTATTTTCTTGGTTTTGATAGAACTATAAGGATGGAAACAGTAGCTCCCCCAAATAACGAATGGGAAATTAACAACCTCCCCAACAAATTAACTATTTTCAGAGTTTGCCTGATTCCTGTTATTATTGTTTGCTTAATATTAAACCTTACCAACTTCGGTTGGATTCTTGATAAAAAAGTAACCTTTGGCTATATTGCAGGGTGGACTTTTGTCGCCGCGTCAATAACAGATTTTCTAGATGGATACATTGCCAGAAAAAGAAAAATCGTCACTGTTTTCGGCTCTTTCATCGATCCTATTGCTGATAAATTCCTCGTTGTTTCTTCACTCATTATGCTCTTGGCACTAGAGCGCCTTAACGTTTTGGTTGTTATCGTTCTTGTTCTTAGAGAAATTTATATTACGGCCCTAAGACTTCTTGCCATAGAAAGAGGTGTCGCCCTTCCGGTTGCCAATTTGGCAAAGTGGAAAACTGCGTTTCAAATGATTGGTATCCCCATGCTTATGCCAAATGATGAACCGTGGGGCTTACCTATGCCTATAACCGGTAAAATTTGTGTATACCTCGCGGCCCTTATCTCAGTTTACTCTGCTATGCAATATTCTTTTGGCCTTGTAAAAAAACTTAAGGAAGAAAGAAAAAAAAAGCAGGAACTAAAAAGAGGTAAAAAAGAAAAAGAAGAAGAAAAAGAAGAAGAAAAAGAAGAAGAAAAAAAAGAACAAAAAGCTGAAGAAAAGCAAACCAATACCTCTTCAGATATTAAATCCCAAAAATAATTGTTGCCTTTAAGGCTTCCCCAAGGACCCAAAGTGTCTCAACCAAAACAAATCCTCATTACTGTAAGTGGGCAAGATAAGCCTGGAATCACCTCCAAACTCGTAAAAACTATAATAGAAGGCGGCGGGAGACTTACTAATATGGGTCAAGCTGTTACCCATGGCCTTCTTTCCTTAAGCCTTGTTTTCAGCAAAAATGAAGCTCACTTTGAACAGGACCTTATTTTAAAAAACCTTCTTTTCGAGGCAAAGCACTTGGGTCTTGAAATGGATTATAAATACCTAGATGAAAACCCTCCTCATATGGCCCCTTATGTCTCATGGGAAAAGTTCATTCTCAATTGTGTTTCTCCCAAAGAAATTCCAACTCAATTTGTTCATGATGTTTCAAACCTACTTGCTAACCACAACATCAACATAAACCGCATTGATAACGTTACTCCAGTCGAATTCAAAAGCCTCGAGATGTCCATGTCGCTCCCTCCTGATATCAACTTACGGGAACTAAAGAAAGACCTCTTAAAAATTGGTGGTTCTCATCGAGTTGATGTTGCTTTTCTAAAAGATAATATTTTCAGGAGAAACAAAAGACTCATTGTCTTTGATATGGATTCAACGCTAATCCAAACTGAAGTCATTGACGAAATGGCCAAGGCAGCTGGTGTTGAAAAAGAAGTTAAAGAAATTACTGAACTCGCGATGAATGGTAAAGTCGACTTTGATGAGTCACTCATAAAAAGGGTTCAAAAACTAAAAGGACTAGAAGTTTCAAAACTGCAAGACATTTTGGAAAATCTTCCTTTTAATCATGGTGTCGAAGAGTTTGTTGGAACTGTTAAATCTCTCGGCTACAAGCTTGCTCTTATTTCTGGAGGCTTTAGTTTCTTTGCAGATGCTTTGAAAGAAAAATTGGGTCTCGACTATGCCTTCGCTAATGGCCTTGAGATCCAAAATCAAAAACTCACAGGACGGTTGAAGGGAACTATTGTAAACCCTGAACAAAAAGCACTTCTTGTTAACCTTCTAGCACAGCAGGAAGCCATTTCTCTTGAACAAGTTGTCGCCATTGGCGACGGGGCCAATGATATTCCCATGCTCTCCACGGCTGGACTCGGAATAGCCTTCCATGCGAAAGAAATCGTAAAAAAGGAAGCTGAAAACCATATGAGCTTTGGTCCCATGACTTCAATCCTTTATTTTTTAGGAATTCCTGGACCAGTAAGAGAAAGTATCCAACATTAGATAAAATTTCCCCCCTTGTAGCGGACTTACGTACATTTATCATAGGAGATAACATCTCCGTATGAGCCCCTTTTCTAAGGATTAGAAAATGAGGATTTTCTGTACTTTTAAAAAAAAAGCCGGGGCTTTATGTTTTTTCCTGATTACCTTCATAATTTTTGGTCTTTTAGTATCTTTAAAAGCCCACTCTTCACTTACAATTGGTACCTTAAATCCACCCCTTAACAAAATACAAGTTGACGATGAAGGTAACTCCTCGTCCTTCGAATTTGACCCATTTATAGGACTTCAACAGAATTTTGGAATCCTTCCCTTTTGGCTAAATCACCCTTTTGTACTAGAAGCGGGGTTTGTCTACCATCAAGTCGATGTGAGCGAAGAATACAATAAGTTTAGCCTTTACCTTCTTTACGAGTTTTCGTGGAACCTTATGAGAAATATAAATATTCTTTACGGAGCCGGAAACTTTGTGACTTGGATAACGGGAGCCGGAGGCACAATCACTAGAAACAATGGACTGACTACAACAACATTTTACAAACCTATGGGCAATAGCTTTAGTTTCAACACAAGCACAAACCTGGGGCTTGAACTCAAGACGACAAGTAAGTTGTCCTTTTTAGGAAAGGCCCTTCTTTTTGACATCATGAACTCAAAGAAAAGGACTATCCGCTATACCGTGAGCTTGAATTACAAAATTTGATAAATAGTTCTGACTCATTTCATTTTAGGAGAAAGTCATGCTTTTCTTTTTTAAATTGCCCTTATTTATTCTTCTATTCTTCATAACATCCAAAGCCTATAGCTTTACACTTCTCTGGAATATTCCTCCTCGTTTCCCTTCTGGTAACATTACAATCAAAGTCAATACAACAAGCTGCAGTTCAGGAGTACCAGAATCGTATACTGAAATACAAACCCTCTTAAAAGAAGCTGCCGATACTTACTGGAACCAAATTTATTCTAGTAGCCTAAATTTTAAAGTAGAGGGAACCATTACTGTGGATAATGACATTGACAAAATTAAAGAAGCCGCCAACAACTTTGTTGCAGTTGGGTGTGATGATTTGGGTACTCAAGGAACTTATGCTGCAGCAAGCCTTGATTGCTCAAAGTCCAATAACATTTGCACTAACGCAAAAGGATATATGGTTATAAACCATAATACCGTGAATTCGCCATGGAAAAACGCAGACCGTAACATTAAAATCGCTGTGTTGGCCCATGAGCTTGGGCATACTATTGGAATTGGTCACAGTCAGAAAAGTTATGCTCTCATGTATTTCTCAACTAGCAATAGTGATATCCAAACATACTTAAGCGAGGACGATGCAGATGCTGCAACTTTTCTTTATCCAGATGACCCTGCTCTTCTAGGCTTAGGGGGTGACTGTGGTGCAGTTGCTTCTACTCAGCCAAACCCTTCCTATGAAAAAACCTTTCTGTATGGCCTTTCTCCTTTGATTGGACTTCTCTTTGGTGGCTTTTTAATATTATGCACAAAGAGGTCTTACTCTTTTTTTAGAAAGCATAACTCTTAATTTTTTTTGTGAGACCTGATATAACTTAATTGAAAAAATAACTCCTTCCAAGGTCTCAAAAATGAACTCTCTAGGCGCAAAAAAACTTTGGATTCTCTGCCTCTTTTTCATAACTGTTCAAAATCCTGCTCTTGGGAATAAAAGAACAGCAATGGTTTTCGTTGACCACCTCAAAGAACAATCTATTGAGACCCAAGCCTCTTATTATGGACGCTTGACACCACTTAAACTTTTCAAAGTCTACTCACCACTTGAAGCCCTTATTATTACGGTTGAAGTTCAAGAAGGCAGAAAGATTAGAAAAGGTCAGACCCTGGCAAAAATAAAAAAAAATGTCATCGATATGGATATAAACCCTTTAGAAATAAAGTCGCCAATAGATGGATTTATCCTCGATACCCATGCCATTGAAAACAACCTTGTTTTAAAAAACCAACCTCTTTTTTCTCTTTATGATGGATTCTCTTTTCAAACAACAGTGCATCTTTCGCCAGACGATGCCAATAAATTAAAAATAGGCGATGAAGTCAGTGTTAATGTTTCGAATCATTATTTATTTGGAAAACTTCAAACCCTTTCTGAACGAATTGACCCCCACACAGGAACAAGAAGTGCTCACATATCAATTGACTCTAAAAAAGGCCTGAGACCAGGCCAATTGGCAAAGGTTATTTTTACTCTCGAAAAGAAAGAAGGCTTTCTTATCTCAAAGAAGGCCCTCGAAAAATCCCCAAAGGGAGATTACATTAATTTTCTTGAAGGAAGTAAAGTGAAAAAGATTAAAGTTTTTTCCAAAAGAAGGCACAATGATTTAGTCGAGATTTGGGGTAAAGGGGTTGATACAAAAAAACCTTATATTGTTAAAAGCTCTGTAAATCCTCTTGTGCAAGGTCAAACAGTCAAGGTCTCCAAACAAAAAAGATAAAAAAATGAAATTAAAACACTATATTCAAAGACCAACGTCTTTTATCTTTATAGTTCTTATTATAATTTCTCTGGGTTTTTTTTCCCTTTTTAACCTTCCCGTGAAAATGTACCCTCAGATAAAAAAGCCAATGCTAAGAGTTCAGTTCTCTCACAGATCATTGGCAAGCCCAAAAGACCTGTATCAAACGATAGGAAAACATATTGAAGAAGATTTATCTAATTTAGAAGGGGTCGAAAACCTTCAAAGTACTTATTATCAAGGAAGAGGAAATGTTAATCTGGACTTTGAGTGGGAGCAAGAAACCGAAACAATTAAGGAAAATATAAAAACAATCCTTTCTGGACACAAATCAAAGTACCCAAACCAATTTAGTTTCAGTATCACATCAGGCAGAAGTAAATCTTCCGGAAATATGCTTGTGGCCGTAGGGCATAAGGATCTCGGCCCTCATCAACTTAGATCTTCATTGGATACATTCCTCCTCCCCAGAATAAGAAAATTGAAAGATGTTTCAAGTGTTAATACGTGGGGCTGGAAAACAGAAAATATTGTTCTTAAAGTGGATAGAGAAAAACTTCTTACTTTTAATATTTCTCCGTCAGAAATTATCAAGGCCATCAAGGAAAGCCTCAAGTCTCACCTAACGGGCCGTATTGGCCACGGACAAAAAAGAGGGGCCGGTTCTTCGATTACTGTTCCCACGTCTTTAGATAAGTTAAGTGACCTCGAAGCAGTCCTCATAAAAAAAACTCGTGGGAAAGGCCACCCGATAAGAGTTAGGGATATTGGTGTCATTGAAAACCTTTTTCGAGAATCCGCTTCCATCTATCAGCTTAATGGAGTTCCTGCAAAATTTCTTATGGTTGAGTTTAAAGATGGAGGAGACATAAAAAGAAGCAGTGACAATGTCAGTAATTTATTGGAAAACCTCAAAAAAGAAGACTCCTCCTTCGTCACTCAAGTGATCGTCAACCCCTCTTACTTCATTTCTCAATCTATTAAAAACCTTCTCTTTAATGCCACTTTTGGTGGAGTCATGGCCGTTTTAATTGTTTATCTTTTTCTAAGGGCATGGAGTAATACAATTATTATTGGACTCTCCATCCCTTTTTGTCTCATTTCTTCCTTTATTCTTATGAATATATTTAATATCAGCATCAATATTATATCTCTAGGAGGCCTAGCTATTGGAGTTGGCCTTATTTTAGATGGTGCAATTGTCACTCTTGATAATATCTACCGCCTCTTTGAAGAGGAGGTAAACAAAAGTGATCATAGAGCAACTCTTACAAAAGATAGAAAGGTGGCCCTTATTTTACAGGGAACAAGAGAAGTCGCTATGCCAGTAATAGTTTCTCTTCTAACCTCCCTTGTAACTTTTATTCCCCTTATTTTTAGTGCTTCCTATACCCAAGCTGTTTTAGGCAATCTTGCTAAGACAATTGTTTTTTCCCTTTCCCTTTCACTTTTTTCATCACTCATTATTGTTCCGGTGATGAGTTATTTCTTTTTAAAACCTAAGCAAAATAAAAAAGAAGATCAGGACCTTTCAAGTGATTTAAATAAAAACATGAACTTTAGATTAGGAAATTCTTTTGGCAAGGTTTTAGATTATTTTCTCGAAACAAAAAAGAAGTCACTTTTAACTGTAACTATGGCTTCATTAGTTGGGTTATGTTCTCTTTTCCTTATCCCAAAAATAAAAAAAGAAATTATTGCCATACCAGCCACAAGGCTTATGGACATCCGCCTCCATTTTGAAGGCAATACAGATATAAATGCCTGTAAAAAAGTCGTTGATAAAATCGAAGGTTTTTTCTCCAAAAGAGCAGAGGTCAATAATATTGCAACTTACCTTTGGAGCCCATCCTACGGTATGGTTACGCTGGAACTTAAGGATAGAGATCAATTTAAAACATTAAGAAAACTCGTCGAAGAGCATTTTCCTTCAACACCCTTGGTTCAAATAAGAGCTACAAAATGGAATCCCGGAAAACTACCCTTACCAAGAGAAAGACACCTTGTTGTTAATCTTCATGGAGCAAAAGAAAAAGAGATGACAAAGTTCTCTAACAAAATAAGGGCTCTTAGGCATCAGTTTAATGCTGGTGCCTGGAGAAGACCCTGGATTAATCCAGCAGAAGAAGTGTCCCTCTCATTTTTCCAGTGGGTTGAGCAATCAGTCAAAAGAGAGGCCATGGAACTATTAAGGGCCTCCACTAGGAATGGGTCTTATGTTGAAACTTTGTTTTTTGATGGCATTGAAAAAGGTCTTAGACTTATTTTTAAAGACCATCAACAAAATGAATTTCTTGAAGACGTGAAGTACCTCCCTATAGCTTTAAAGAAAAAAATTGTTCCTCTTAAGGCATTAGCAGATGTAGAACTCAAAGAAAGAAGTTATATCCCTTTAAGCGTTATAGATGGAAAGAGTGCCCAACAGGTCTTTATTTCCTTTAGAAAGGGTAAATCGGATGAGAAAGTAAATCAATATAAAGAGGCCATTTCCAAAATAGAAAAGCCAGAAGGTCTAACTGTCGAGTATCCTGAATTAAATAGGGAAATTAAAAAATCATTTGAGAGCTTCAAAAGTTCACTTATTGTAAGTATCGGCCTTATCTTTTTCCTAATTCTCCTCTTCTTTAACTCTCTCAAATACCCTCTCATTATCCTAAGCACAGTCTTTTTTGGCCTAAGTGGTGTTTTGGGAGGCCTTTACATAACAGACTCAACCCTTTCTCTTAACTCAATGCTTGGAGCAATCCTCTTAAGTGGACTCGTCGTGAATAATGCAATCCTTATCGTTGATTTCTACAAAAAAGAAAAAGAAAACTTGAATAACTCCATTGATGCCTTAAAAAAAGCGATGGCTTTGAGAATACGACCCATTCTTCTTACAACGCTCACCACCCTTTTAGGTGTTATACCTATTGCCCTTGCCTTTGGAGAAGCAGGAGAGATCCTTCAACCTTTAGGGATCGCCGTCTTTTTTGGGCTTCTCATTTCAACGGTCCTCACCCTTATAGTTGTCCCCTGCTTTTTAAGATTAACGGACACGCTTTAAAGACCTTATTTTTTTTCCGTAGAGAAAGCAATCGACAGTGTGGTCATTTGTCATACCAACAGCTTGCATGAAAGCATACATAATAGTGCTTCCCACAAACTTAAAACCCCGCTTTTTTAAATCTTTTGAAAGGGCACGGCTAATGGGAGTTTCAGTAGGACAATCCTTAACTGAAGTTATTCCTTCCACCCTAAGCGGCTTATTACCTACAAATGACCATAAATACTTATCAAAGGTTTTAAACTCTTGTTGAACTTTTAAAAACATTTTTGCGTTATTAACAGCAGCTTCCATTTTTAGCTTATTTCGGATAAGCCCGGGATCCTTTAGGAATCTCCGAAGTTTTGCTTCAGAGTAAGCCGCAACTTTTTCAGGATCAAAATCATCAAACATTTCCCTGTAATGGGCCCTTTTATTTAAAACGGTTTCCCAACTTAATCCCGCTTGTACACCCTCTAATATGAGCATTTCAAAAAGGTGTTGATCATCATGAACGGGTCTCCCCCATTCAAAGTCATGGTAATCCAGGTATAGAGGGTTTTTTGGATTGGCCCAAAAACATCTCTTTTTCATCCACGCCCCTTAAAAAGTTAAGTAAAGAAAGGCTATTCAATTGTTTGAATAGTGTCTTTCTTCTTTTTCTTTCCATCCATAACAGATTTGCATTTTTTATTAACCTTAGGGAGACTACTTTTAACACAGGCTTGATAGTCTTGAATAGCTTTAGTCGGATTTTTTCCAATAACCTTTTCATCAAACGGACATAGTTTTTTTATGTCGCCCATGCAATTATCCACGATCTTTTTTACAAATGGTTCCTTTAAAATAGTCGGGTTTCCATCGGCCCCAAATTTCTCTCTACAACTTTCCGTAAGACTATTCCCCTTTAAACGAAGGCACCTCTCTACAGACTCTTCTGCAGTACAGAGGTTTTGAATATCTTGCGCACAGGAGTCAGTTTCAACGACCTCCTGACTGGTTCTATCCATTAATGATTTATAACAAGATTTAGAGAAAGATTTCGACTTTTCTTTGAGGCAGTTTCCAAGATTAAGCCCATCTGGCTCACAAAGGGACCCAATTTCATTATCACAATCCTCTTGCGACAATGATAAATTCAAAAGGAAGCAAATAAAGATCATTGTTACTGTAAATCTGAGCATTTCTACCTCTCTTTACTTAATTATGCCAGAATCACCAATTTTTTCGAAAATATCCTTAAATTAGGTAAAAAAAGTGGGCCTGGATCATAGGCCAATAAACCTTAGAATAAAAGTATGAGACGTTTTCTTTTCCGTTTAACAATCACTACTTGCAGTCTTGGCCTTCTCTCCTTTCATTTAGGTGACTACTCAGTTATTTATGCACAAGACCCCCTCGCCTGTATGAACCGTATGGATGCGGAGTCAAAGTCAAGAGAGGCCAGGCTAAATTCAATAAAGAGTAAGGTTGACAAAAATACAAGCAATATTGAATCCCAACAAAAGATTGTAGATGACCTAAGAAATCAATTAAATGCTGGATCGAAGACACCTGAAGAACAAAAGAAAAACCAGGATGCCCTTGAAAAATTAAGCCTCGAAATTACCCTCGAAGAAGATAAATTAAAAAAGCTAAAAAATGAAAGAGATGTTCTTTTAAGACTTGAAAAAAATGACTCCACAAATGCCAAACTTTCCGAAATAGAAGAGCAAAAAAAAATCATAAACAGCCTTGAAAAGGAAATGGATTCAACCGACACTTCAAGCCTTAATGAAAATATGTCTGAGGAGGATGCAAAAAAATTAAAAGATAGTGGCTCAAAATCAAGTGATAAAATGGAAGAGCTTGAAGAAAAGATGAGTGTTGAAAATGAAAAACTAAAGGAATTAGAAAAAGACCTCACAAAAGATACTAATAATTCACAAATTAAACAAAAAGTAAGCGAGATAGAGGCCCAAGAAAAAATTATAGAGGACAAGCAAAAAAAACTTGATGAAAAAACGAAAGAAATCGAAAAATATGAAACATCCGGAAATACATCAAGTGATTCAAAGCAATCATTGACCGCCAAATTGAAGGAAGAGGAAGAAGGTCTTGAAAAGCTAAAAGAAGAAAAAAAATCTATTGAAAAAGACCTCGCCAAACAAAAAAAAGATGCCGCCCTTGAAGAACAGCTCACAAGCTCTAATCTTTCCGACTTTCAACTCTACGAAGCTGCCATGGGAGAGGTTCTCATTCAAGATAAAGCATTGGCCAGCAATAAGGAGCTTGATTTTGAGGCCCTTGGTTTGGCCCTCAACAATATGGAAATGATGTCTACAGCTGCTGCGGCCCTTAACCATCTTGATTGTAAACCCTACGGTGAGTTTGAATCAAAAAGCTACCACCTTTTTGTGGGAGCCGCAGCAACTTACGTTGTGGATCAGATTAATAGAATTCGAAATTTTAAAAAAGAAAGTGAATGTCAGGTGGACATGAGTCAGTTTGATAACACAACGGAAGGAATGCAAGTAGAAACACTGAAAAAGGTTTTCGAACAATATTCCGTTTTAGCAGATGCTGTTCAAAAAAGATTTGAGGGTCGAAAGGATACAATGGCACTTTTTGAAGAGGCCTTAAAAGCTGCAACAGAAGAGTACGAGGAAAAAACAAAAAAAGTTGGAACAGCACGTACTAACTATGAAGAAGGAAAAGGATGGGTTACAAAGACGGCAATAAAGTTTGCTGTCACCATGGCCTCAGCGATTATCGCCTATTATTCTTTTTTTGGGATTGCTGTTGCTCTTGCTCTCTTTGCTCTCGCAGCTGTCTTTGCCGTGGACCTAGTCAAAGCAGTTATCTACAGAGACCTTTGGTACGATAACCTGCTAAAAGCAAGAAACTACACAAGGCTTACCTGCAACTATAATGAAGCCTTTAAATATGATCCACTTGAAGGAAAAACTCCTGACTCAATAAAAACGAATAGTGAGTTCCCAAAATTTATGGAAATGAAAAAAAGCTTTTGGGAAAAACAAAGCTTCGACGCCTCCAAGAGCCTTAATATGGATAAGGATATCCTTGAAATAGATAAACTGGATGACTCAAAAAAGACCGGCTTTCCTCTCGTTGAGACAAGATATAGTTACATTCAGGCCATGATGAATGGAATTTTAGATCCAAACCTTCTCAGTGAGTTTATGAAAGCTTATGAACTCACTCGAAAAAACAAAGATCAAATATGGAACCTCTACTCTCAGGCCCAAACAGACTTCCAAAGTGTCGTCACTATTGAAAAAGGCTATAAAACAGAAAAGAAGTTTGTGACAAAGACATGCTTAAAAAGTGGTGAAAAAGGAAAGTCCTCACCTGACCTTAAATGTAATTGTAGAGAAACCAAAAGTTGTAAACAATTTAAGTTTCCAACTTTTAAAAACTTGGATGGTCAATTAGCGCCACCGAACCCAAGCATGGTCAAGGCCATTAATTTTTCTCTAAATGGGGACACAGAAAGGGCCCGAGTTGAAAAAAATAACCTCCAAAAAAATGCTGCCGCTCTTCGAAAAAAACTTGAATCAACAAAGGCAAACATAAACAAAATAAGAAAAGAACAAGATAAAAGGACAAGACCAATACAGGAAAACGCAAACAAGCTATTAACATCTATGAGGCAAGGCCCACTAAGCTATAGACAAAAAGCCGAATCTCAAATGCGGTCTTCTGACACTGTTGCTTTGGAAAGTGAAAAGGAAAAAAAGGAAGAAAAAGACGTAAGAGGAACAGATGGTGTAGTAAAAATAGCATCACCCTCCCCAAAAGGCCCATCACCCAAAAGGAAGCCCAAAAAGCAAAAACCTCGTCTTAGTGTCGCCCTTGAAGGATTCGTAGATAGTGATGAAGATTTGGAAGATGTAGAGTTAGACAAAACACTGTTAATAGATGGAAAGAAGAAAGAAGAAACGACCAGGTCAGTTTCATCAAATCCTAAAAAGAGAAGGGAGGTCAAAGAAGTCAACCGTGAGAGTGAGTTTTCTCTTTTTAAAATTATATCTAGAAGATACCTTAAATCGGGATACCCCAGGTTATTGAAAAAAAAGAAGGTTGAGGACTAGAAAAAAGGTGACAAGCACCACCCATTTTTACTAGTACATGGATTTAAAATATATGAGGTTTATTAAAGACAAGGAATTGAGCATTGAAACCCCTCAAAACGCAAGGCATTAAAATTGGATTAACCCTTTTAAGTTTAACCTTATTCATGAGTTCTGCTTATGGAAGTAATGACATCACCAAATGGGTAGAAAAGATAACAAAAAATATCCCCCCCTCCATGGAAAACTGGCTTGGACTTTTTGGTTTTGTCCTCTTAGGCTTTATTTCGGTTAAAATCGTTAGGAATTACCTCACTGATATTTTGCTGAGTTTTATCCAAAAACACTCCATTGTATTAACAGAATTAAACAAACAAAAACTCCTCTTTCCTTTAAGCTTTGTTGTCTTTTTCGGAATCATTATTACGGGAATTGGAGTCCTAGATTTCTCTGAAAAGACAGAATCTATTCTCCTAAGAGGTTCTTATGTGGCCTTTACCCTCGGTATAGTCACTTTTTTCTTTCATATTGTTGATGTTATTAGCCTTTACATGGAAAGATGGGCCCTAAAAACAGAAAATAAATTCGATGATATTCTCGTTCCTCTTATAAGAAAAACAACTCGGTTCCTTGTTGTAGTCATTGGTATTGTTCTCATTGGAAACAGTCTTACCATTGATATGAAAAGCATTATTGCAGGTCTTGGAATTGGTGGTATTGCTTTTGCTCTTGCCGCTAAAGACACGCTCTCTAATATTTTTGGTTCACTTACAGTTTTAGTCGATAGACCTTTTCACATCGGAGATTGGGTCGTTATAGGTGGAGAAACAGAAGGTAATGTTGAAGACGTAGGCCTCCGCTCCACACGAATAAGAACTTTTTATGATTCAATCATTACAGTCCCAAATGGGCAACTCACAAACGTTGTTATTGATAATTTCGGACAGAGAAAATACCGACGTTACAGGACAAAAGTTTCTGTTGAGTATTCAACTCCTCCTGAAAAACTTGAAGCATTCTGTGAAGGTATAAGGCAACTTATTATAAAGCACAAATGGACCAGAAAAGACTATTTTCATGTCTACTTAAATGAGTTAGGGGCAAGTTCATTAGATATTCTTGTTTATGTTTTCTGGTTAGTTCCAGATTGGTCAACTGAGCTTCAAGAGAGGCACCGACTTTTACTTGATATCCTCCGTTTAGGAAAAGAGATGGATATTGAATTTGCCTTCCCAACGCAAACCCTCCACCTTTTCAACGAAGAAAAAAAGGACACAAATATCGATGCTTCTCTAAAAGAAGACATCCCTCCCCACCTCTATGGACTCTCAAAGGCAAGTAATATTACCGCGAAACCTCTTACAACAAGTGGCCCAAGAAGCGGAAATATAAATGAAAAAGTTGAAAAAGAGGAAATATCTCTTTAAAAAAGCTAAATAATTATTATTAAGCTTCATGAAAAAGGCTTCATCTTATTGATAAAGCCACTTAAATAAAAAACATTAAATGTTAAGAAAATGCCTATAATTTGTGGAGGCAAGTATTAAGAATTCTTCACTCTCCCAAAGCATTTCTTAAGTATAAATGCCTAACCTACCTTAAACACGTACTTTATATAAATTTTTTTTATTTATAGTGGAAAACCTCGATCATGATAATCGATTCCGTTTTAAAATTAAATCAAGGTTACGTAGGAGGAGTTCTAAAGCGGTTTTAAATAGTGAGAGAGTTAAGGTTTATGTGAGCGAAGTTAGAGCGATTGTTGGAATAAGTTGAAGTGAAGGTGAAGGTGAAAGCTAAAGCTAAATTTAACATAAAAGTAAAAGTTATTAAAATGCTCCTCA
>MDTD01042658.1_pt1 | contig 16284 bp, 14 predicted proteins | sample 811221 | NCBI WGS metagenome assembly MDTD01 (sample SAMN05326646, study PRJNA326480) | marine metagenome | isolation source: seawater | place: Pacific Ocean: South West | collected 2011 | reverse complement strand
TAAATCTCCTTTAACTACAGACTCACAATTATCGAAATACTTTTCCCAATAACATCCATCAATCAATAATTTATATTCTTTAATATCATACTTTTTAACAATATCTTCTATAGCTCTCTCCATTGCTTTTCTAGTAGCTTGTAATATATTAATATCATCTATCTCTTTCTCATCTGCATACCCAACACCATATTTAAGATTATTAACGATATATTCATATGCTATACCTCGCTTCTTCTTTGACATCTTTTTTGAATCAGTAATAATGCTATTAATATTGTCTTCAATATCTATATCTATAATAACAGCTCCTGCATATACTCTACCAATTAGAGGACCTCTACCTGCCTCATCTACACCTATAATTATCATTATATAAAAATTGAAATATATATTTTATTTAGACTAACAATTATATTATATGGAAAATAGTGTTCTATATTTCGTTTTGATTTCATCTCCTCTATCAGTGCATATATTCAATGCATTGAAAATATCATTTTTGATTGTATTTAATCATTTTATAAGTAATTACTTATTTTCATCACTAGATGATGAGGTATATACCAAAAAATTACTCAATTATGTAAAAGAAAATTCATTGTTTATTCAATCAAAAATTATATATGATAATAAACAATATCCAAGTGGCATGTTTTTCTCAATCAGAAAATTATACTTTGGATATATTGAAAATTTAAATACTGAAAAAAATAATAGGTCGAGAAGAGATATTAAAATTTACTTTTACGGTAAATTACCATTTAAAATTGTTAATAAAACGATTATAATTAATAATGACGATAGTTTTGATATTAGTAATAGTAAAATTAAATTATATCTATCAGAAGGATATTCAGATCCATGTTACAAACAGGTAGATGTTTATTATAGAGAAAAACCAAGAGTGTTTCAAGATATTGTTATTAATGATATTATAAAACACTATAATAAATCTAAATTTAATATTTGCCGTGCATTGGTTTGTGGTGATAGTAATGTTGGAAAGAGTACAATTGGTAAATTACTAGCTGGGAAATTAGGAGGTAGTTTATGCTTTGATGTTGATTTGTTTTCACCAGGAAATAGTACATTAAAACTATATGAAGATGTTAAACCTACGAATGATAATCCACTTATAATTCAAATCGATGAATTCGATAATTTGATTGATAATGTTCATAAACAAAAAGAACCTAAAAAGGTGGAATGGTTAAAAAATACTATTTATAATAAAGCTACTTATAATAGTTTTATGAGTGAATATGTAACATATCTTCCAAATGTAATTTGGATATTTACAACTAATAAAAATAAAGAATATTTTAGTAATTTGGATGAAAGCTACACTAATTCTAATAGAATTGATTACATAAGAGAAATTTTTAAAGAAGCATAAAAATTGATATTATAAAATATTAATATAATTATTATTATTTTATAATGAGTTTCACAGTCAAATCAAGTAAACTTTTCTGCACTCGCGTATTTAATCATAAAAATTGTGATTGTACTATTTGTAGACAACCACTAGACGAAGATTCTATCTATGCGAAAGAAGATAATTATGTATCTGAACTACTAACTAGTAAATTTTGCGGACATACATTTCATAAAGAATGTATTGAACCTTGGCTACAAAAATATAATAAATGTCCTATATGTGCTGAAAAATGGTATTAAATTTATTTAAATTTATTTATAAATTTTCTAATAAATCATCGTCACTTAATGTAAGACTAAGATCGCTTTCAGTTGAGAAAATGGATGAAGATGAATCATCAACTAAATCAGTGTAATTACCACCTAATTGACTGAATAATCTTTCAATATCTTCGGTGTTATTAACTTCTGAATTACCAACTGAATATTTTGATGATGCGGCTGGAGTTACATCTCCTTCTGGAACTGGAGCAGGTTGTTCAACTGCTGCAGCTTCAGCGGCAGCTCTTTCGGCAGCTTCAGCGGCAGCTCTTTCGGCAGCTTCAGCGGCAGCTTCAGCGGCAGCTCTTTCGGCAGTTTCAGCGGCAGCTCTTTCAGCGGCAGCTCTTTCGGCTTCAGCAGCGGCAGCTCTTTCGGCTTCAGCAGCGGCAGCTCTTTCGGCTTCAGCGGCAGCTCTTTCAGCTTCAGCAGCAGCAGCAGCATTTTCCATTGTGTCAGAACCAACAGCTCCATCTGGTACTACATTTACTGTTCCTGGACATGGTACATTATTTGAAGATGGTGCAGGTCCAGGTTTTGAACTAAATAATCCTAAAAATCCACCTGATTGTTCATTTGTTGGTGTTTCTGATAATACCATATTTTTTATATTTGATTCTGGACCAAGATTAACTTCAGTATATATTTTTTGGTTTGCTTGAGTATTGACTTCATGCTCAGCTTGAGGCTCACCTACTGGTTCAGCTACTGGATCATTAGATACTTTATCATTAGCAACAACTGGAGTTTCTGTTAAATTTAATTCAGTTTCTGGAACTTGATCGGGTTCTGGTATTGGTTCTGATTTTGGTTCATCGTTTGATTTAAATAAACCAAAAAATCCTCCTGTTTGACCAACTGGTGTTTCACTTAAATTTAAAACATTCTCGGTGTTAACAGAAATATCATTTGTTACAGTATCGCCTCCCCCGTTCATTTCAAGTTGTTTTTTCAATTCTAAATATTTTTGTTTATATTTTAAATACTTTTGTTCGTATGACATTAAGATATAATTAACATAGAAATTTTATTTTTATATTATTATTTATGAACAATATAAAATCTTATATTATTGGTGATAATGGAAATGATTTATTTGGAACACATAATGATGCTAAATTAATTTATAATCTTTTTTATATATTTTATTTAAAAAAAAAAAATATTTGGCATACACCAGAATTATATTTAAATAATATGCTTCAAAAAATTAATAAAGGTAATGTTATTTTGATATATTTTTCTGGACATAGTAATAAAAATGGTAATATAATTATTAAAAATATATCTTATTCTGTAAATTATTTCTTAAATTTAATAAATTCAAATAAATGTGATTGTGAAGTTATTTTCATTATTGATACTTGTTATGGAAAAGAATTTATACAAAAAAAAAATAAATATAAATTTATAAAAAAAATACAATATTTTGTATCCAAATCAGAAAATAATAATAGTAAAGAATTTTTAATTAATTTTAATATAGATGACTATAAATATACTAAAATAAGTAAATATTCTAAAATAGTTAATGGTATTTTTACATATTATTTTTATAAAATTTTAAAAAATAAAAATTATAATATTAATGATTTAAAAAAAATAAAAGATTCACAAATATGGACATATGTTAAAAATAATTTTAATCAAGAAATTTTTTATTTTTCTATATCATAATAATGGATAAAAAGTGTGCCCCAGGTAAAAATTTTAAAGACGGAAGTTGTTTTACTTTAGAAAACCTAATTGAAATTTCAGAAAATTTTAATAAAACATTTCCTAATAATTCATTTCCAATTAGGAGAGATGATAAAAAATATCTTTTAAGAAATCTAACAAGTAGAATGAAAGAAAAATATAATTGTGATAATCAAGTTTGTTGGATAAATACTAGTTTTGTTAAAAATATAAAAAATAGTGATATTACACATTTTACATTTAGACCAAATGGACCAAAAGGTAAATATGATTGGTTAAGTACATCAGATATTGATAAAGTTATGAAACAATATGAATCTAAATATAAGGATTTTAAATTTCTAGGAGCAGTTCCATATGATTTCGAAGATTTATCATATCTTGAAACTTATAATTTTAATATAGAAAATGCAAAAGTAAATGGTAAAAATAAAATTGGAATGGTAATTAATTTAGATACCCATGACAAAGATGGTTCACATTGGGTAGCATTTTATTCTAATTTAAAAACAAAAAAAGTTTATTTTTTTGATTCATTTGCAAAACAACCGGGTAGTAGAATAAAAAAATTTGCGGAAAAATTTTTTAAAGATTTTAGTGGTGGTGGTAATACTAAAAATAATAGTAATAATATAGTTTATAATCAGATCAGACATCAATTTAATAATAGTGAATGCGGTGTTTATTCAATGAATTTTATAATTAGATTATTACATGGAGAAACATTTAATGATATAACTGAAAATATAACAAAAGATACTGAAATGAATGCTTGTAGAAAATCTTATTTTAGAAATAATTAATTTAGTAAGATTAATTGAAAACTTAAATTATACATCATATTATCAAAATCATATTTTTTATTATTAATAGTTTTAAATAGTATATGTAATCTATTTAGTGTGATTGGATTTTTAAAATTAAATTCACAAATACTAGAGTTATTAAAATTTAAAATACCAAATGGATTATTACTATCGATATTATTTAAATATAATTTTAATTTTGAATCATTTCTAAAATCAATAATATTAGTAGCTTCTAAAATACCATTATTTGAAGTTAAATTTATAAATCCTAATTTCCTTACAATATCACTATCTTCAAGTGTAAAATTTTTAACCATAATTAATTCTCCATCATTTAATACGCTATTTGTTTTATTAGAAACACATAATCGTTTTTTATAATTTAATGAAAAATGTAAACTATCATTTTCATTTAATTTCATTAATAATGTATTAATATCATAATATCCTTTTTCAATATTAATCACTCTATTAAAACCATTAATATTAAATTTTAAATTAAAGTTATTAAAATTATATGATTGTTCTGGTAATGAGTAGGATATTAATTTTATACCTATAACGTTATTAATTTCTTTAAATTTATAAACATATTCATTACTTACTTTATTAATTTCCAATTGTAAATAATTATATTTATTATTTACTTGTGTTCTTAGTAATGATAATTCCTCTAGAATTAAATTAAATTGTTCAACATTATCATTCAAATGATTTATTAATTCCATATTTATATTTTGCTGGGGTATATTTTGATGTTCCATTTGTTGTATATTTTGTTGGGGCATATTTTGATGTTCCATTTGTTGTATATTTTGTTGGGGCATATTTTGATGTTCCATTTGTTGTTGAGATATGTTTAACATTTCTTCTCGTTCTCTTTCCATCATTCTTAATCTTTCTTCGATACTTGTATTTTCATCTCTATTGGAAGTACTTCTAGTTGAATTATTTGATATTGATTTATTAAAATTAACATTAACTACATTGCTATCAGAATTAAATGCTTTAAATCCATTATTTTTATTAGATGTATCACTTCTCACTGGTGCATTATTTTTATTACCAACTGATTCTGATTTTAAAAAATCAGGTGTAGACGGTCTTTCATTTTTGATTAATCCTCTTGATTTTTCCAATTCAGCCATTTTCTCCATTAGATTTTGAGGTTTTTTCATACTATTTTGTTCATTTTGAAAATGTCTAGACATTGAATTTTGATTAAAATTATTTGAATTATAAATATTATTCATATTATTATTTAAATTACTTGGATTGGGTTGAAAATTATTTTGTTTTCTCATTTGTTCCATTTTTTGTATTCTTTCATTTAAATCACCTCCAAATTTAGTTGATTCGGGAATATTACTTATGACTGTTGAATCATTAAATTTTTGAAAATCTCTATTATATTTTCTGGCATTAAATTCTCTTTCTTGATTATTTAATCTTAAATTTTTTTTTACAAATGATGTAATTTCTTTTAAACATAAGTTATTGTATTGAATGGTTAAATATTGTATATTATTATCATTTACCTTACTCATATTTAATTTATTTAATTTTTGCTTCATAATATTTTTTAATTCATTAATAATACTTACTTTATCACTTTTTGAAATGTTATCATAATTATTCTCACTTAATAAAGTTTTATAAATTTTAGTCATGTTTTCTTTTGACATAAATCTATCATTCATATTATTACTATATACATTCATATATTATATAATATTTAAATAAATATATTTATTTAAATATTAAACTTATTTTTATTAAAATATTTAATAAACTAATTATCTTCATATTCACTTTCAGTTTCATCTGATAATACCTCATTATTTTCTGTTGTATTAGTCAATTTAATAAATTTATTATCGGGTGATTTATCCATTTCATTTAAATTATCAAAATCAGGATAAAAAATATCTTCCATGTTATATTGGTCATTATTTAATGCTCCGTGTAAAATTAATGCCATTTTAGCTGAAGATTGTTCTCCTTCTTTTTTTGAATATCCTTTACCAAAACTTAAACACAAATCTTTAAAATTTTTAGATTGTACATATTTCTTTCTATCTACTTCGTTTAAGTTTGGATTTTCAACTCCCATAATATAAATACGTTTATGAGGTGGTCCTTCACTATTAATTGTATGATATACTGGAAACTTCCATTTATTCTTATGATGATAACGTAATAGAATATCCTTATAATTATTATCTTTGTATAGTTTTTCAGAATAATCAATTAATGTTTCTAGTAGATTAAAAATTAATAGACAACAGGGTTCAAAACCCACACTATTAAATAATGCACCCATAAATGCTTCAAAAATATCTTCATGTGTTTTTTCTAATGTTCTACCATTTAAACTTTCAAACTGTTTTGAAATAATGAAAAATTTATCTAATCCAATTTCTCTGCTCATTGCAGCAAGATTACGTTTATCTTCAATTTTTGTTTGCAATCTTGTCATAAAACCTTCGTCTTCATTCGGATAACGATTGAATAGATAAAAACTAACACAAATCTTTACAACCCTATCTCCGAAATATTCTAATCGTTCATATGACCGCGGTCTTAATTCCATTAAATTTGGTGGATTACCCATTTCTTTTCTTGAACATTTTAAAATTTCATCTGTAAAAACTTCTTTTTTTACATAACTTTTGTGTGTAAAAGATTCATGAAATTGTTCCATTTTATTTAATTTATCAACTTTTACATTATATCGTGCAAGGATATCAATAATATCTTTTTCAGAAACTAAAATATTATTGATATTATATGGAATTTGATACACATCTTCTGTACCATCTGGTTTTGGAATAACAACACCTGTTTCTAAATAATTAGTCATTATAATTATAATAATATAATCTTTAATTATTAAAATCAATTTTTATTGTTCAAATAATAAAATAATAACTATTAAGAATATTATTATTAGATTTTCTTGTAGTAAGAATTCAAATAAATATTTTTTTGATTCGTGTGTATCTTGAGTCATTACTTGACATGAAATATAATATAATGGAATACAAGTAAATAATACATTTAATTTATTATTAAAATAATTATATTTAAAATATTTTTTTAATATATATAATAAAATTATAGATATAAAATATATATCACCAAATGAATCTAAATATCCACCTAACTTAGATTGTTTATTACATTGCCTAGCGACTTCTCCATCTAAACAATCTAATAATAAATGTAATATTATTTGACATATAATTAAATTATTATCTTTGAAACATTTTAGATTATAATATAAGAATACTGAATTAATTATATTAATAATAGTAATTGTATTTGGATGAATATTATATTTTCTACAAAATGGTATAGTATAATCTAATAAATCATATATATGAGTATCTAATCCTTTTGTTGGTCTAGGCATATACGTTATAATTAATATATAAAATAAAATAATTTAAACTAAATTATTTAAAATAATTTTGAAAAATCAAAATGAATTAATATTTCATCTGGAAATGCCTGAAAGTATTTATCTTGATATAATTTTTCTTCGTCTTTAATATATATATCGCAATTTTGATTTAATAATATATTCTCAAAATATTTTGATACCAAGGTAAATATATACTGTTGGACTGTATCAACAAAACTATCTACTTTATAAATATCTTTATGTTGTTCACAAGATATTTTTTCAAGTATAACTTTAAATTTATGATAAATAATACCCCAATCAATAATCTTTGGATATAATTTTAAGAAATTATCAAATAAAGATTGTCCATTAAAAAATTCTTCAAATTTCAAATATTCAGTATAAATATTTATTAAATATTCTTTTAAAATATCATGTCCCATATTGTCAATCAAGTATATTCCAAATTTACAATTTGAATATTTATTTACTATATTCTTATTGTATTCGTTTTTATTAGTATGACAAAATTTATATTTTGCAAAAAGAAACTTGTATTTGTAATCATAAATTTCTAAATTTAAGTTTGATACAAAATCATTACTAATTTCAAAAAACTTTGCAATTTTATTTATACATTTGATATCATAATATTGTATATTCTCTGGATTATTAATAAATCTTTCGATTTGTTTATAATTATAATCAATAGTAAAGAATGATAATTTTTTAAAATACCATCTAATTAATCCATATATACTCATTGTTTTTAATTTTTCATTATCAATATAATTACCTTTTAGATGCAAATCATGAGACCAATTATTATATTCAATAGTTAATTCTGGATATTCATATCCCAGCGAGGCTTTTCGATAGTAATCAGAAAGAGGTATTAATTCCATTATTATATTAAATTAATTAAGATAAATATTAAATTAATATATTTATTCAATTTTTATTTAAAATCGAATGTGATATTTTTGTCTCCGTGATTCAATTACATCTCGGGGACAACAACGTTGAGCAGTTGTTTCCATATTATCCTTTACTTGAGAACGATAATTTGGGTCCTCATAAGGACCCAGACTATTTTCATACATGTGCATATAATAATTAAATGGACTAGAAAACCACAATCCTAGTTTATATGAGAAAAAACCACTAGTAGTTTGGTCAGTATTGGGATGATGAAGTGAATAATCATATGCATCATATAGAGCACGTTGACCATTTGGTAGTCGAATAAATTGAGTAGAACCGTTTGTGTGAGTAGACATTAAAATACAATAATATGGAATCAATAAGATGATATTTCAACTTTTTTAATAAATTAACTATTATCAATTAAATCACTAATAAAATCACTTTTACTAGTTATAGTTTTGATATCTGACTCTAGTACTGATATTTTATTTTTAAATTCATTTTCTCTTAATTTATAATTTTTCATAAAAATAGAGACATTATCTTTTTCATATCCAAAAATTAATTTACTCATAAAGAATACACTAATAATTGTAATAATATTTAATATATTATTATATAAATCATATGGTGTTAATGCTATTGAAAACATACATAGGGCAAATATATTAAATTGCATCATATTAAAATGTTTATTATTTTCATTAACTAAAAATTTTTCAGTTTCTAAAATCTTACTTTTAAATTTATTATATTCTTTAAGTTGTGTATTTTGATAATTTTTAATATGGTTAAAATTATGAAGTAATCCACGTTGATAATTAATGCTTTTTTCCATTCTTTCATTATCATTTTCTAAATCAGAAATAGAATTTTCTAATTGTAACATTGATTCTATTAATTCTCTATTTCTATTATTTAATTCTTCATTTGAAATAATAATATATGTTTCACTCTTATTATCTGAATTTTCAATTGTTTCTTTATTATTTTTATAAATATTAATATTAACAGTTTTATCATCCATGAGAGACATTAAATATATAGAAAATTGTAATTTTTAATATATTTAATCAATTTTTTTTATTAGCTTTGACCCTGATTGTTGAAACCCTAGTTTTCTAATATTAGCGATATTATCTTGAATGTATTTATTATTTTTAATTTCAATTATATATGATTTTCCTTTATTTTCTTTTATAACTTTATGTTCTATTTTTCTATTTGTAATTTCATTAATTTTATTTAAATTATATTTTATTCTATCTTCTAAATTATATGGAAATTCATATTCTGGATGATTTGCTGGTATCATAACATATGTTATTTTATTTTTATCCTTACTGGTAGAATATTTTTCTAAATATAATAAACCTTTTTTTATTTCATCACATAAATCTTCTCTTTTAATTTTACTTTTTATAACTAATTCAAAGGGTACTATTTTTCTTAATTTTTTGATAACAGTTACAAGATAATCTTTATCTTTACTATTAAAACAAACTGCACCTTTTATACTTACTATACCAGTTCCTCTTCGTTGTTCTGATTTTTTTAATGGAGGTCTTACTTTAAATAAATCTTCTTTATCATATGTTCTTTTTGATTTATCAATTACACCTACTATAAAATTTTCATTTCTTTCATTATAATAACTCATAACACTATCAAAATCATAAATATTTGTTTCTTTTTTAATTTTCCTATCTTCATCTTCTCTCTTTGATTCTTTAACAATACCATATTTTTGTTGAATATAATTTATAATAGGTATATTATTTTCAACTTCTAATTCAAAATTTTCTCTATAATATAATGGTGTATCTTCGTTATCATCAAAAGGTTGAAATATGTAATATTTTCCCCTTTGAATCAAATAACCTGTTCTGTTATATTTATCATAAATAGTATCCTTAAAATTATTATAATCATTTTCTGTTTTTGGCATTAGGTCTTCTAAACTTCTATCAAGATAAAAATTTTCAAATAAATTTTCTTGATGATTTTTAAAAGATTTTTTTATTTTATCAAGAATTTCACCATAATTATATACATGCTTAAATCTAAATAAATCTTTTATTTTTTGTTTTATGTCTTCTATTTCACTTAATGCTAAATTATCATTATATGTTCCATAATCTATATCTTTTACGTCCAATTCTTTATATGTTCCATCTTTGTAATACTTATCTAATTTAGTATCATCGCATTTAAAATCACAAGTTTGAAAATCACATATTGCTGGACATATTTTTTTACCTTTTCTTACATTTTCTTCAGTTGGTTCTACACAATTTTTATATTTTTCAATCTCTTCAGGAAATTTATTTCCATTTAAAAGTAATGGACAATCAAAAGAAGCTTCTTTTATTACTCTTTCTGTTTTTTTAACAAGTAAATATTTTTTTTCTGCTTTTTGATATAAAACTTCATCAGATGATAATTTATCTTTTGAATTAAGTGAAACGACATATCTATAAACATTTACTTTTGGAAAAAAATTATCTTTTGTAATAACAGCTTGGTGTTTACACATTCTAATAGCTCTTCCTATAACTTGTTCAACTCTTCCTAGATTATAATGAACATCCAATATATGAACTTCTTTTACATTTTCTAATGTAACACCTTCACTCATAACTCTACTACCTAGAATAAATTTTAAAAACTTACCATCTTTATTACTCTGATTATTAAATATATTTCTAATAATTTTTTGTTTTTCTTCTGATATTTCTTCTCCACCATCTTCACTTGTACCAGTTACTAATAAAAATGTAGCAGGATTAAATTCATTAATGTTTAATTTATTTTTTTTAAAGTACATGAATGTAAATCCAGTTCTTGAATCTATCGTATTATCATTAATAATGTAATCATTTTTATTTTCTTGAAATTCTAAATATCCATTTATTTTTAAAACTTCTGCAAATAATTCTATTCCTCCAGCGTGAACTAAGTTAGAATATATAAAAGAAGTACCCAGATTCTTATTTTTCTCAGTTAAATTATTTAAATTTGTTAAACATTCGTGAAATTTTGAAGAGAATAATTTCAAATATTTTAATTTTAAATAATTCCCAGTTATATTTTTAGTTGAGCTTTCAACCATAAAATTTTCTAAATCTGATTTTTCTAATTTATTATTAAATAAATATTTATTTATATTCTTTATTAATTTTTCTTTACTATTTGTTAATTGATTTAGTACTTTATTTAAACCATCTGAAGAATAATATCCGATAATATTATTATTTGTATCTAATCCTGGATATACAAAATTTGCTGCAGCTGAAGCTGATTTTTCTAATGAATCTTTTAATTTTTCCAAAGTTTTGTTGTATGCTTTTAGTTGAAAATCTCCCATTTTACACTTTATTACTGGTGTAAATAATAATCCATTAGGTAATTCTCCTTTATCAATTCTATCTGCAAAAGTATATGGCATATTTCCTCTAAAAAAAGAAATAAAACCTGTAGACATTTTTTTTAAATAGTCTTTACCACCTTCTTTAAATTTCATCATATAATTTTTATCTGATGTAAAAACTTTATCTCTTTTTATAGGATCATTTATAGGTCTAATAAAATTAAGCATATCAATTATATCATCTGCTAAATTTTTCATTGGGGTTGCTGATAGTAATAATATTTTTAAATTTTTTGATTTTTTTCTTATTAATTTTAGAGCTTCGCCATACTCATTACCTGATAAATTATGTGCTTCATCTACAATAATTAATGAATTATCTAAATTGGTTATTTTATCTACAACAACTTCTCTTTCAAAATCACCTTCTTCGTTTTTTTTATACTTAGATTTAATATTTTTTTCACCTTCTAAATTTTTTACAGTAATTTTTTCACCTAATACTTTTCTATAAAAAGTTTTGTATGACATTATTTTATAATATTGAAGAGCGCTAAATATACCAATCTTTCTCTCTCTTTCAATCTCATCATTTGTCATTTGTTCAAGCAATTCTTTATTTTTTAAGTATGTGCTACCAGTACAAAATAATAATTCTTTTTTAAAATTTTCTTTTATATTTGTACCGGGAACTAGAACATAAATTTTTGTATTATATTTTTTTATCTGTTCTTTATATTGTTCAGCAATACTAATAGCAGTACATGTTTTACCTGTTCCAGTACCATGCATAATAAGTAATCCTTCATAAGGGAAATCTGGTGATAGAAAATTAGACAAAATAATTTGTTGTTCTCTCAATTTCATTTCACCTTTACAAATATCATTTCTATATTCTTCTATTTCTTTTTTATCTTTAAATTCTGGTCTCTTTGGTATTTTATGATAATAAAATTCTCTTTTATGATAAATATTATTTTGAAAATTTTTTTCATTTAATTCAGGATGTGAATAATTTTTTGGCATAATATTAAGTTAAAATAGAAAAATTTAACTCGATTTTTTATAAAAAAAATAATTTATATAATAATATGGATTATAATTCCAAAATTAAATTAAATGAAAAAATTACTTTAATTGATAATAAAGATGTTTTAAAAAAAATATTTCAAATAGCAAAAGAAGATTTAATCATAAATGGGAAAAAAAAATATTCACAAAATAGTAGCGGTATATATTTTGATTTACTTTTAATTTCAGATGAAAATTTATTTAAAATTAAAGAATTAATTAGTAATTTTTTTTCTGAAACTGATAGTGAAATTAATAATATTAAAGAAAATTTAGATTATAAATCATATTCTAATGATGATAAAGTAGAAGCAATACAAGGTAATAATAATGGACCAAGATTATCTAATCAAGAAAAAAATATTTTACTTAAAAATAATAAATAAATTTATTAATTTTAAATTAATTATAAACAAAAATATGTTTCGCACCATTAATTTCAAACTCTTGTTTATTACATCTTGAATCAAAATTTTTAATAATTTCTGATAGTATTTCTTTATTAAACATTTTACACCAATGAAGTAAAAATGTATTTTTAATAACATTTCTTTTTACTTTTTCAAATGTAATATACGCATTTAAATTATTATTAATTAAAATTCTAGTATTAGTATTTGATAAGAATAATAGATAACTTTCAAGATTAATTGGAAATTGAATTTGTGGACAATAAATCATATTATTGTAAACATTATAACCTTTTACTTTTTTAATTTCACTAATATTACTGCATCTATATAAGTAGTTAGTGTTATTATCAATTGATTTTTGAATAAACAGTGATGGTGTTATATAACAATGTTTTTTTTCACTATTATATTTAGAGAATATTCCAAATAATGTACCATTATAATATAATGGAGTTCCTGTATCAGGTGAATCTTCTTGTTTTGATTTTACAACATAAAACATTAATTCAGGATTTCCAGCCATCATATTAACCGGAAAACATTCATTTTTAATATATTCACATTTATAGTTATTTAGGTAATAATTATCTTTTACTTGAATTTGTTTTATTCCAAATTTTTTGAAAACAAATTGGTGTTCCAAAATATCTTTATCATCAATTTCTACTATTATATTTTCACTCCATTCTGAATATTTAAAATGATTATATCTTTTATCATTAAATATAATCATTTTAACATCTAATCCAGCATGGGGTATGGTAAGATAAATTTTTTTTTTGTATCGAATTAACGTACCTTTTACATCAATATCAAAAGATAAAGATTTATCATTTACAAGTTTTATATCGTGACAATAATCAAATTCCATTCTTTTGGACATATTATATTATGATTATATCATTACTATCATTATATTAATCAATTTTTTTATAAGGTACTGATATACTGACTGATTACTGGTAAAAACTCTTTTGAATAATTCAATGGAAATGTATTTATATTACTACTATTTATAACCTTGTTTATTAAAATATCCCAGTTAACATGATTTATACTCAATTCATCATATTTTCCTTCATTATTTCTTACGCTATATGTATTTTTAATATTTTTTTTATTGTAATGTAATGGAAATACAATACCTAAATATGCGGGGTCTATATTATGAATGATTGTAATATTATACCCATCTCTTATTTTTATATTATTATAATAAATATAATTCCCTATCCCATAACAAGTTGTATTTATTTTATTAAAAATTTTTGGAAATATAACAGTATTATAATTATTCATACTTTTATAATCTTTATTTTCTCTAAAAGCTATATTTAATGGATTACTAAATAGAAAACAATTAATAATTTTATCTTCAATAGTATTCTTAACTAATGAATTTAATAATCCATTTCTTAAATTTTCTATCCAACTAATTGCCGATTGTTCATCAAAATCCTTTTCCATATCTCTTTCCGATGTTATTATAGATTTTATATAAATATACAAATTTTCAAAATATTTTAAAATAATATTTGGATTCAAATAATTATCATCACATAATCTTTTTATTTTCCCTTTATCAAAATCATTATATAATTCTTTGTAAAAAAAAGTACTTTTATAAATATAATTTAAAAAACCAATGTCCTTATCCAATTTACCTTCTTGTTTTAATGAATTAAGTAAATTCCAATCATCAATTAAATCTTTTGGTATTTTATTTTTATCTACTGTAAAATTATATTTCTTAAACTTTTTTACTTTATCGTCATACATATTTTTATATTTTGTTATAAAATCTTGATTATCAAACCATGATTTGTAAAATTTATAAATATTAAATCTTAAATTGTTTCTTAATAATGCACATATTTTATAAATTGTTATTATATCACTATTACTTTTAAATCTATTTATAAAATTATCATATTCTTGAATTTTTGGATTACGTAAATTAAATCCAGCTAGTGATAATACAGACCCATCTATACTTTTTAACATTGATACAATTTCTAACATTTCCAATCCAATATCATAACCAAATCCTAAAAGTATTGATATAGATTCTTGTTCTGTTATATTATTCACCAAAGAACTCATTTCCATAATTTTATCACCATATATAGTTTTTCTACCATCTATCTGTTTTATATCATCTACTTTATAATTTAAATTTAAATATTCTACTTTTGTTTCCATATTTTTAATCATATCTGTAAAAATACTCATATTTATTTCTGATTTTTTGTTATTATTATACATAATTATATCATTATTAATATTTCTAACTATTGTATTTTCATATGGATGAATAATATATAATTTACCTTCTAAATCAAATAATTGTTCATCCTCATATCCAGTTTCAAATTTAATAAATTCATATGGTATATCAATATCATCATCATAATAATTATCAAAATACTGAATTATATCAACAATATCTTCATTCAAATATTGTTTGCGATAAATATTATGAATATTTTTTTCATAAATATATGTATCTTTAAATTCACGTAATTTAATAGTATTATTAAAGTTTTTAAATTTAATGTAATTATATGGTGATAGCATATTACTAACAATTTCTCTTTCTTTATTTGAAACAATTGTATCAATAATATTTCCATCTTCATCTCTTATTTTTTCAATATATTGTGTTTCTGATGTTGATTTATTTAATAATTTTAAAAAAGATGTGTGAAAATCATCATTTGTTATTTTATATTTTGGTTTTATTTTTTCTCTAGCACCTTTATTATACATATAATATACTGTACCATCACTTGTTCTACCTACACGTCCCTTTCTTTGCAATCTACTTGCTTCAGATATTGGTTGCACACTCATAACACCACTCATTATATCTTCATTAAATGTATT
>MDTD01016626.1_pt1 | contig 16284 bp, 12 predicted proteins | sample 811221 | NCBI WGS metagenome assembly MDTD01 (sample SAMN05326646, study PRJNA326480) | marine metagenome | isolation source: seawater | place: Pacific Ocean: South West | collected 2011 | reverse complement strand
TCTATTGGATAACTTGTTCTTTCATCAATTTTTTTGAAAAAAAAAAATTTGTTTTTAATATAATTTATCCTGTAATGTTCTCCAAATATTTTTTCTTGCAACAAAAAACATTTTTTAAAAAAATCATCTTTTGATGGAAAATCTGGTATTTCCCCGTTTTTAATATGAAAGCAGTAACGTGGGCTTTTACCATAGTCAGATTTTAAGAAATACTCTTTAGATTTATCAATTTTAACATTTTTTTTTTTATAGATGATTTCTGTTTTTGGTGTTGGAATTTTATTTTTAAAAAAAAGCTTATTCATTTTACTTTTATCTATACAACTATCTATAATAGATTGATTGATAAAATTCCCATTTAGAGAATTTGCAATTTTTGAAATACTCAAAAAAGCAATTTGCGAAGCCGCTGTAAAGAAATAGCTATTTTTCGGAAATTTTTTTGAATTTAAAAATTTTAAAATATTTTTAGTTTTTGTATAAGAGGATTTTAAATAAAAATCACAATATTTTCTTCCTGGGGCAAGCTTATTTTTATCAACGCCATAAATTTTATAGCCAAGTTTTTTTACTTCCTTGATATATTTTAATTGGTCGTAATTTAACCCTAAAACTAAAACATTTTTTTCCTTTTTATAATACATTTTTCAAATTTAATATTTTATCACTTACTCTTATGCTTTTTTTAATTAATTTTTTTGGCGATAAAGTGTTTTTATTTAAAATTAGTAGATTTAAATACCATTCAAAAGTACTTGAGCTTGAATTTTTAAATTTAAGAAGTTTTTCATGTATAAGTTCACCACTTATTTCTAAATTAATTTCTATTAGATAAAACTTGTTTTGAGCATCTACTCTAAAGGATAAATTTAGTGGAGTATTGTTAAGTTTAAATAATTTAATTATTTTATTCGCTAAAAATATTAAATTTTTCTTGATTTTTTTTTTAATATATTCTGATGGATGTCTAAAACCGTGTCTTTGAATAATATTTTTTTTTATAAGATTTATTTCATCAATTAAAGCTAGATCAAAATATTTTCTATTTTTTACAGCCCCCAGTAAAACAATATCTTTTCCAAAAACTTTTTTTTGAATTATAGCTTGTTTATTAACAGAATATTTTTTTGCAAAATTTATAGCTTTATTGATTTTTGTATTTTTGTGAACAACTGATATTCCTTTTTTCCCAATAACTGACTCTGATGGCTTTACAATTAAGGGGAATTTGATTCGACTAATTTCCTTTTTTGAAGTTTTATTATAAAATTTTGGTACTAAAATATTATTTTCCATACATTTTTTTATAAATAGTCGTTTATTTAATATTTTTTGAACCATTGTTGGTTCAGAACCATTTAGTCTAAATTTTTTTTGGACTTTTGACATTGTTAAAGAAGCTCTACCTGAACTTCTATTAATTACTCCTACAATCAATTTATGTGGAATTTTTAGTTTTTGAATTTCTTCAATAATTGTTTTTGAATTATCTAAAGAAACGTTAATAAAAAATTGAGCCAACTTTTTACCTGGACAATATTTATTTTTGTCAATTAAAATTAAATTAAATTTTTTCTTTTTTGCAGCTTTGATTAGGGGTAATTGGGATGCTCCTCCTCCTAAACAAATTAAAAAAGGTTTTTTTTCAACTTTAGTCTTCATGTATTATTTTGGCTATTGTATTCGTACCGCACCTTATAAGTTTTGAAAATTGAAATTTCTTTTGAAAATTATAATTTTTATAATTATTAATATATTGTATTAAGTTTTTTTCTGAAAATTTTTTTTTCTTATTAAAAACTTTGCTCACTTTTTTTTTTTGGAAAATCGATGAAGAATATGCATCATCCCTTGATCTTGTAAAGATAAATGTATACTTTTCCATCGCCGCAGCTTCATAAGCACTAATACCAAATGGCAAAATAATAAGAAGAGATTTTTTCATTATTTTGCTAATTAAAAATTCGTTTTGAATTATCGAAATATTGTGCTTACTTCCTATTACTAGCTTTTTAAATTGTTTATTTATTTTTTTATTAAAACCTAGAGATACAGTAATTTTTAATTTATTACTAAATTTATTTATTTTTCTGATGATATCATAAGTAAAATTATTTTTATCTGTACCACCACCTAAAAGTAAAATCGAAGCTCCATCTTTTGAAAGTTTATTTAATTTTTCAAACTGTGACCTTAAAGGAACATATTGCCATCCTATAAATTTTTTTCCCTTAAACTTAGACCAATTAAATTTTTTTACTTGTGGTACTGGAGGATAGAAACACAAATCACAATTTAGTCTTTTTTTATATTTATCATCAATTGTTATAGTTTTTATTTTATTTTTTTTTAAGTCATTGAAAAATTTAGTAGGGTAGTTTTTTTTTACATCAAAAAAAATAGATTTTATTTCATATTTACTTAAAATTTCTGTAATTATTTTATCTTCATATCTTAGCTTTTCATTAATAAAAAAAAATTTGAACCTTTTGTTTAGAATTTTTTTTTTTATGAATTTATTTTTATTAATTATAAAATATATTTTATATGAATATTTTTTTTCTAATTTTTCAGCAATAGATATACATCTAGTAATGTGGCCATATCCTACACTTTTCGAGACATCACATCTGAAAACAATTTTTTTATTTATATAAATGGCCATAACCTTGGATCTGATAATTTAGATTTTAGATCAAATATTGACAATCTGTTTAGATATTTTTTAGAAAACTTAATTTTTTTAAGATCAATTAGTTCTTCTAATTGCTCTATTTTGTCAACACCCAGAACAATACTGTCTATATATCTGTTAGAGGACGAAAACTTAAAAGCTGTAAATTTGAGTTGATCAATATTTAATGAGAGTTTTTTTAAATTTTTTTCTATATTTTTACGTATAGGTTTCAATTTTTTTGGTACAAGGTATAACTTTTCCGTTAAAACTCCTTTCAAGAATGTTGATCTTGTAAATATTTTTATTCTATTTTTTTTTGCGAGTATAAAAACTTTTTTATGCATTTTTTGATTTAAAATATTATATGGAACTTGAATAGTATCTATCCATTTACATTTTATTGCTGCAATTGCCTCTTGTTCTGTATATAGGGTTGCACCTATTTTTTTTATAATTTTTTTTTTTTTAGTTTATTTAAAAAAATTTTGAGACTTGAATTTTGAAATATTTTTTTGTTAGCATTATGAATTTGTATTAAATCAATATTTTTCCTGTTTAAATTTTTACAACTATTACCTATTGAATTTAATATTTCTTTAAAATTTATTTTTTTATTTGGAGGAAAAAAAATTTTAGTTGCAATAAAACATTTTTTATTATTGCCTAATGCTTCACCAAGAATTTTTTCTGCATTACCATAATTAGGAGATGTATCAAATGAATTAATACCCAATCTAATTGCTTTCTTAATTATTTTGACTGCTTTTTTTTTAGGAATTTTATTTCTTTTTTGTCTTCTTAGTCCGTAATTTAATCCAAAGTTTACAGTTCCTAAAGTTATTTTTGAAATTTTCACCTTATGTTTATTCTTTTGTTAATCTTGAAAAAGTTTTTTGAGCAACATATTTATTCGGTAATTTTTGGTACGATTTTTTCGATATTTTTTCAAAAACTTTATCAGCACATGTTCTATAAGTATTTAAATGTTTTAATTTATGTGAATAACTAGGCCTAAATTGTCTAAATGCTAAGATATTATATTTCAACATTTCTCTTGTAAAAAATGTTTGCATTTTTTGATTATCAATACTCTTAAATGAAAAACTTGGCAAAGTATCAAGACCTGATATCTGAATATCTAAATTATATTTTCGTGAAAGTTCTGACCAAATATTTTTCATCTTTTTACCAATTTTAATGTTATGATTAAAAACGTTTTTTTTAATGCATTTTTTAATTGTTGCAATTGCTGCAGTTGGTCCTATTCTTTCAGTCCAGTTTGTGCTTGATATAAAAGTTTTATTCGCAGCATTCATTATATTTTTCTTTCCAATGATTGCCGACATTGCATATCCGTTAGACATCGATTTTGCAAATACACAAATATCAGGATAGATTTTATCTATTAAATGTATTCCTCCTGGATTAATTCTAAATCCAGATGTGATTTCGTCGAAAATCAAAACAGCTCCAATTTTTTTTGCGATTTTTTTTAATTTATTTAAATAAACCTTGTTTACATTATTACCTCTAGCAGGCTCAATTACAATTGCTGCAATTTGTTTTTCTTTATTTTTAATTTTTCTTTTTAAACTTTCTATATTTGTATCGTCAAAGGGTAGTGCTGAATTTATTAAATTTTTCGGAACTCCCGCAGGATCTAAACCTGCAAGTAAAAATTTATTTAAATTCTTATTTGATTTTAAATTAGATGATAGATACCAATCATTCCATCCATGATAACCACTAAAAAGAATTTTATCTCTCTTAGTAAAAGCCCTTGCTATTCTAATAGCAATAGACATCGCTTCTCCACCTCCACGTGCAAATCTAGCTTTTTGAGCCCAAGGATGAATTTTAAGTAAGATTTTTGCAAGTTCATATTCTTCAACAGAATTAATTGATGATGATACACTACAATCAATTATTTTCTTTACTTTTTGATCCACATCTTTATCTGCATACCCTAGTATACATGCTCCTACATTCATTATACTCATATCAAGATATTTTTTATTATCTAAATCATAAATATGAACTCCTTTAGCTTTATTAAAATATCCAGGCCAAACACCTGGAGCAAATAACTCTGGTTTTTTTGAAAAAAGTTGAGATCCTCCAGGAATTAATTTTCGAGCTTTTTTAAAAATATAATTAGTTTTACTTTTCATTTAAAATTTTTTTATAATTTTCCCTACCTATGTATTTATTATTTAATTTTCTTATTTTTGGATTTTTATTTATGAATTTAATTATATCTTTCATAAAGAAATTATTATTTTTAGAATATAAATTTTTATATATAATTTTAACTAAATTTAAGTCATCCTTATTGTCTAGTGTCCATCTATATTGTGAGTAGTCTTTTTTTGATTTCAAAATATCAATTTTAAATTTTTTTTTTCTTTTCCATATATATGGAGTCACATGCTCTTTTTCATTTGGTAATTTTGCGTTCATCCATGCTGTTTCAAGAGCAGAAAACCTAAAACATTCAGCATCTAAACCATCAGGAAATTTTAATATCTTTAAATTACTAACGCCTGCTCCTGTAGCCACGCCAATATGATCTAGTTTATTTCTAAAATATGAATTAATTAGTTTTTTAATAATTTTTGAGTCAATAAAAGGACAATCTGCAGTAACCCTTAAAATATTTAATCCATCAAATTTTTTTGCTGTTTTATAAAAGCGATCGAGAACATTTTTCTCACTACCAGCAAAATAGTTAAAATTATTTTTTTTACAAAATTTAATAATTTTTTTATCTCTTATTTTGTTACTTGTTGCTACGACTATTTTTTTATTTTTTATTACACTCAATCTATTTATTATATGCCATAAAATTGGTTTACCCATGACTTTTTTTAAAACTTTTCCAGGAAGTCTAGATGATCCTATTCTTGCCTGAATTATTATTAATATTTTTTTTTGGACCATTGTTTTCTAATTTTTAAGAATGGTCTCAGACCATCTTTTGGGTCAGTTCTCCAAAGTCTATCTTTTTTCTCCGATTTATTAGGTTTTTTGATGTTTTTTCCGTCACATAAAAATCCTAAATTTATATTAGTTATCAATTCTTTAGTTTGGTCTGGAAGCCAACAATGACCACTTTTAAATTCATAACCTTTTTTATCAAGATCGTAGTGCAGTTCTATAGTATCAGCATTCCATTTATGAACAGCTCTGTATATTACACTTGGATTTACTGTATGATCAGACCAACCAATTTTGAGATTGAATTTTTTTCTTAACTTATCAATAACTGATAAATTTGTGTCCTTATAGTGAGCTGGATAGCTAGAAACACAATGTAAAATAGTAATTTTGTTATTACCTGCGCTCTTTAAAACCTTTACTGCATGAGAAACTTCATTGAGTGTTGACATGCCAGTCGAAATTATAACTGGCTTTTTAGTTTTACCACATTTTATAAGTAATTTATCCCATAGCAGTTCATAAGATGAGATTTTGTAAAAATCTATATACTTATTTAAATAATCGACAGCCTCTAAATAAAAAGGAGTACACCCAAATTTAATATTTTTAATTTTACAGTGGCGAGAAATAATAGGAATAAATTTTAGAGGAAGTTCCCATTTCTTTCTTTTTCTATGTTCGGAAGATTTTTCTAAAATTTCTTTCGAAAATAATTCATTAATTTTAAACAATTGAAATTTAACAGAAGTAAAACCACTTTTTTTTATACTATCAATTGTTTTTAATGTTCTTTTCAAATCTCTATTATGGTTACTTGATACTTCTGCTATAAAATCGACTTTATTCATTGAAATTATTTTTTTGTATATTTCTTTATTATATTTACTATTTTTTTTTGCTGTTTTATTTTTAAATTTGGAAAAATTGGAATTGAAATTGCTTCTTTGTAATACTTTTCTGCAACAGGAAACATTCCAGTTTTAAATCCTAGCTTTTTGTAAAAAGGATGTAAGTGTATCGGAATATAATGTAAATTTACAAACAAACCATTTTTTCGCATAGTATTAAAAAGTTTGTTTCTAATTTTACTTGATACTCTGATTATAAATAAATGATAAGATGAAAAAGTTTTTTTATTAACTTCTTGAAATTTTATGTTACATCCACTCAATAATTTTTTATAATTTTTTGCGATTAAATTTCTATCATTTACAAATTTATTAACTTTTTTTAATTGGGAAATCCCGAGTGCTGCAGCTATGTCGCTCATCCTATAATTATAACCAAGTAATTGTTGTTCATAAAACCAAATTCCTTTTTTTTTAATTTTTTCTGCTTTTAAATCTTTATTTATTCCTGAGGTTCTGAGTATTTTTATTTTTTTATCTAATTTTTTATTGTTCGTTAAAACCATGCCACCTTCTCCAGTAGTAATTATTTTTACTGGATGAAAACTTAAAACTGTCAAATCACTAAACTTACAACTACCAACAGGATGAAAGTTATATTTTGCGCCTACGCAGTGAGAAGCATCTTCAATTATTTTAAAACCATATTTATTAGAAAGTTTTTTTATCTGAAACATATCAGCACTAGTTCCAGCAATATGAACGACTACCAAAACTTTTGGAATTTTGTTATTTTTTTTAGCAACTAATAATTTAGATTTTAGTTTTGATATATCTATATTAAAAGTTTTAATATCAATATCTACAAAATCTACTTTTGCACCACAATAAAGTCCACAATTAGATGAAGCCACAAATGAAATTGGAGAGGTCCACAAATATTGATTTTTTTTTAGACCTAAAGATAAACAAGCGAGATGTAAAGCAGAAGTCGCACTGTTTACAGCAGAAGCAAATTTTGCCCTACAAGCTTTTTTAATTCTACTTTCAAAAAAATTTACAGTAGGGCCTTGAGTAAGAAAATTTGATTTCAAAATTCTTTCAACACTTTGAATATCTTTTTTATCTATGTTCTGCCTACTATATGGAATCATTACAGATTTGACCTTGCATTAGCCCTTTTTTTTGTTAAACAAATTTTTACCTTATTTAAATACAATATTTATACACATTAATATTAATGGATCAAAAAATAATTAATCAATTTTTAGAATTAAATAAGCTTAAGTTTAGTAATTATAAAACTAATGATAACATTCTTATAGTTGACAGGGGAAGAATTGATCCAATTATACGGTCATCAATTGTAGCTGAAATATACAATAAAAAAAAAAAAATCAATGTAATTGTATTAAAAGAATATAACAACAAAAAATGGCATCATGAGATATATAGTTCTTTTAACCCTAAAAAAATCCTTTCTATCCCAAGCCTTAAACAATTTTATAGATATCCTTATATTTTTCTTAAAAGTTTATATTTATTTGTTGTTAAGTACTTATATTTTCTAATATTTAGAGATTTTAACTGGTTTATAAATAATTTCAAAATTTTGGATACTCACTTTGGTGATTTAATTTATGACTCTTATCTAAGATACGGTCTAAAATTTTTAGTCAAAAGTAAACTCGATTATGATTTTATTAAAATTTTATTTATAACAATTTATAAGGCAAACTACATAAATTATATAATTAAAAAATATTCCATTAAGCAAATTATAGTTAATTCAGCCACCTATGTTCAAAATTCATCAATTGCTTTAAGAATAGGTGTTAAAAATAATATTCCATCAGTTTTTGTTGCATGGTTTGTTTTAGTCTTTTACGATGATTACAAAAGGCTTTTCATTAGTAGGCAAAAAGTAAAACTTAAAGATATAGAAAGTTGTAATCTTCCAGATAATTGGTTTGAACTTTATGAAAAATATACAAAAGATCGTTACCTAGGAAAAATTGATCATCCCGAATTTATTAATGCATTTAAAAATAAAATTACAATAAATCCATCAGAACTTTTCTCAGCACTTTCTGTAGACGAGTCTGAGTTTGAAAAAATTGTATTAATAGCACCACACGCATTTTCAGATGCTTCTCATGAATCGTTTGATAATCTTTTTGATGATTTTTATGATCATTTCATTTCTACTTTAAATCATATTAAAGAAAGCAGGCATCTTGATAATGTTCTTTGGCTTGTAAACCCACATCCTTCAAGTGGTGATTATGGGGAAGAAGGACTTGTAGCTAAAATTATTGAAAAATATAACTCAAGAAATATTAGGTTATTCCCTAAACACATTAATACTTATTCAGCATTAAAAATAGTTGACACAGTTATAACTTGTAACGGAACAATAGGAATGGAGTTTCCCGCATGTTTTGAAAAAAGATCTTTAATAGCTGGTGATGCTCCTTATTCAGGTAATGGATTTAATATAGAACCAAAAACAAAAAATGAATATTTTAAAGCAATTGATAACATAAAAAATATTGAACCGTTGACCGAAGAGCAAAAAATTCTAGCAAAGAAAACTTTTTTTTTCTCAGAGTGTATGCTATTAGAGTCTAATATTACTTCAATTATCCCATCTAATAGATTTTTAAATCCCTCAAAATTTTTAGACCATATAAATCAAAAATTAAAATTAAAAGATTTTAAAAATGATCCATATTATAATCAACTAGAAGATAAAATAAGTGAAAAATTAATAATGAAAAAATAAATTAATGATAAAAACTTTTTTTAAATCCTTAAATAAATTAACTACAAAAAAACAAAAACTCGGTATTTATTTACTTTTTATTGGTAGTTTTATAGCCATGATTTTAGAGTCAATAGGTCTCGGATTAGTTGGTGTATATGTTGCAATAATTTCAGATCCAGGCACAATAGTTGAAAAAATCCCAATTTTAGAGCTTAAACTGTACTTCTCAAGTTTATCAAAAACCGACCTAATAAAGCTAACATCATTTTTTTTAGTTTTTGTTTTTATAATTAAAAATTTATATTTAATTATCTATTTATATTTCGAGAAAAAATTAAATAGATCTATAATTATTTCTAATTCAGAGAAACTCTATGACTATTATCTTAAAAAACCTTACCAAAATTTTATTCTCTCAACCCCTCAAAAATTAGTTAACAATATCAACCATGTATTAAAACTAGGTGTAAATCATCTTTTCTACGGCATTATTTTATTTAGAGAATTAATTTTGACTATAATTTTATTTACTTCATTTATCTTTGTTAGTTGGAAATTATCAATTGGAATATTTCTTTTATTAGCATCAATTACCTTTTTAATTTATTTTTTTGTAAAAAAAAGATTAAATAAGTTGGGAAAAGTTATTGTAGAAGCTAGTCAAGCTATTTTAAAAAATCTAAATGATGGTTTTAGAGAAATTAAAATTTTACAAATATTAAAAAATTATGATTTTTTTATTAATAAATTAAAATCAATTTTATATTTAAGAGAAACAAATGAAATGGAGCATAGTATATTACAGAGGATTCCAAGATCTCTGCTAGAAATATTTGCAATAATACTTGTGGTGATATTTACTTTCTTTCTTATTGAGCAATTTCAAGATCCAATTAAATTTTTACCACTGCTAGCTACTTTAAGTTTAATATTAATTAGAATGGTGCCAAGTTTTTCAAATATAAATTTTGCAATCACAAATCTAAAATACACATCTAATGCTAAGTCTAAATTAATTGAAGATCTGGATGAAAAAACAATATTTTTAAGCACAAATAGTATATTTAAAAATAATAAAAAAAAATTTAATTTTACTGGTAAAAATTTATTTTCATTCAGTGACATTGAGTTTTATTATGAGACAAAAAAGAATAAAATTTTAAATGAAGTATCTCTTGAATTTAACTCAAATCAAATTATCGGATTTGTTGGAAAGTCTGGATCAGGGAAAACAACACTTGTTGATATTTTTATTGGATTACTCAAACCTACTAATGGCAAAATACAGATCAATAATAATGAAATAGATTTATTTTATTTAGAGGATTGGCAAAAAAAAATTGGCTATGTTCCTCAAGACGTTTATTTAAATAATACAACTATAAAAGAAAATATAGCTTATGGAGTAAAAGCAGAGGATATTGATGAAAGTAAAGTTTTTGAGTGTATTAAAAAAGCTGACCTAATCGATTTTATAAACCATCTCCCAAATGGCATAAATACAGTAATAAGAGATTTTGGAACAAATATATCTGGAGGTCAAAAACAAAGGCTGGGAATTGCGAGAGCGATGTACAACAAGCCTCAAATTTTAGTTTTAGATGAAGCAACAAGTTCATTGGATGAAACAACTGAGAAAAACATACTTGAAAATTTAAAATTAATGGTAAAAGAATTAACCGTAATTCTTATTGCACATAAATTTTCTACAATTAAATACTGTGATCATGTTTTTCATTTAGAAGATGGTAAAATTTTATATAGTGGAAAATCTGAAAAGATGTTAGAAAATTATTTTAATACAAATAATGATTCTTAAATTAATGTATTTAAAAACTTTTTAGAGAAACTAAATACTATCTATAAAATAAATGATAACTAATTGAAACTTTTAAAAAATTAATAATGTATGAATTCAAAAAATCCTTAGTAAAGTTACTTTTGAGAAGCAGAAGGGTAAATTTTTATAACGTTAAAAATAGTATTTTTAAAAAAGTAATGGATGGGCCAAATTATAAAATAAATTCTTTTGGAAGAAAGAATCCAAATAAAATTTTTTACGTCATAAAAAGAATTAAAGGTGGAGGATTATTTTCAAACATGTTGTATGTGTTAAATCATTTGATTTTGGCTGATAAATTAAAAGCAATTCCAGTAATTGATATGGAAAACTTTACAAACTTATACAATGAAAAAAATAAGATTGATAATTCATATAATTCATGGGAATATTATTTTGAACCAGTATCAAAATATAAACTTAAAGAAGTTTATAAGAGTAAATTTGTTATATTTTGTTCTGAAGAACTATTTAAAGGCCAATCTTTATCATATACAGAAAACACAGCACAATTAAGGAGGGTTTTCTTAAAATATATAAAAATTAAAAAAAAATTTCTTAAAGAAGTTAATAAATTTGTTAAAAAATATAAAATTAATAAAAGCACATTAGGAATTCACTGGAGAGGTACAGATCATAAAGTATTACCAGGTCATCCTTTGCCACCAACAGAAACACAGATATTAAATGCAGCAAAAAAAATTTTGGATAAACATAAATTAAAAAAAATTTTTTTAATTACAGAACAGCATAAATATTTTAAAATTTTTATAAGAGAGTATCGTGATAAACTAGTTTATTTTGAAAGCTTTAGATCAGATAGATTAAAAGATTTTTCTAGTGAAGTAAGAAAAAACCATAAATATAATCTTGGTAGGGAGTCATTAATTGAAACTCTAGTTTTATCTAATACAAAATATTTATTGTGCTCGAGATCTAACATATCAGAATTTGCAAGTTTCATTTCAACAAGCAATATGAAAGTTCATGAAATATCCAATGGATATAATAGCAATAGTATATTCTTCTCTTTGTTTAAATGGAATTTATTAAAATTTTTACCAAATTTTTTGGGTGGTTTTAAGCAATAAGTTAAATACTAAAATTATCTTTTTCTAATGATTTTATATTAATAAATGATTTTGATAGATCTTTATTACCTTTGACAATTTCTTTAAAAAAATTCCAAGCTAAAACAATTATTGTTGAGTTTTTATCAAGAATTTTATTCTTTGAATATATTGGAATTTTGACTCCCGGTATAAATTTTTTATGCTTAAGTTTATTATCCTCAACAATAAATTGAATTTGTTTCGAAATTCCAAAGAAATTAAGAGCTGTAGTAGCTTTCGCAGGCGCTCCATAGCCAATTAAATCTTTTTTTTCTTTTTTTAATTTATCTAAATTTTTAATCACATTTTCTCTAATTTTATAAACACTTTCACCAAACTTTTTATATGTTTCAAATTTTGTAATTCCAAATTTATATTCTTCATTTAAAAGTTTGGTTACACTATTATCAATTTTGATTTTAAGATCTTTTTTTATATAAATTCTTAATGATCCTCCATGAGTATTGATTTTTTCAGCTTTATAGATTTTTACTTTATATTTTTTAAAGAAATTTATAAGTGATGTTAAAGACCAATAATTATAGTGTTCATGATAAATATTATCAAATGTAAGATCTTTGATTGTGTTGAGTAAATACTGGACTTCAATAACTAAATTTCCTTTTTTATTTAGAAGGCCTATCATACATTCAGCCATTTCTCTTAGGTTATCGGAATGCGCAAAAACATTAGATGCTAAAATTAAATCTGCATTTTTCTTTATTTTTTTCATATTTCTTTTTGTTAAAAATCCATTGAATGTTTTAATTTTATTTTTGTTTGCTAATTTAGCTAAATTTTTAGCTGGCTCTATACCTAGTAATTTTTTAAATTTTAAATCTTTAAAAGGTTTTAATGCTATTCCATCATTACTACCCACATCTATCACAAATGATTTTTTAGGTTTTAGGTTAAATTCTTTAATATATTTGTTTGCGGAGTTTATAAAATGATATCTAAAAACTTTAGATGTTGATGAGGTGTATAAATAGTTTGAAAACATTTTTTTTGGATTAACGGCAACTGATAATTGACAATTGTGACACTTCTCGCAATAATTCATTTCCAATGGGTAGAGATCTGTTTTTTGATCTTTTTTTGTAAGCAAGTTATTAGCTAAAGGTTGATATCCAAGTGAAACTACCCTTTTGAGATTTTCATTTCCACATGATCTACATTCAAATTTATAACATTTTAAAAGTAAATCTCTTTCATTTTCACTAACAAATACATGTTTTATGGTATGAGTTATTCCATAATTTTCATGTTCTCTCTCGCCTCTTACCAAATTTAAAAAAGTAGTATCTTTAGTAAAAACCATTGTGTGAGCAACGTTTGGCTTTATGATTGAAATTTGTCCAGCATTAACAACTTGGGTTATTTTAGGAGAGTTTGGATTTAATATATCTTGAAAAATTTCAATAATTTGTCCCTTTGTAAATAAACATTTTTGTTCTTGTTGTGGATGATAATGATTTGCTCTTATAGTTCCTTTTTTTGAATCAATTAAACCAACCATATTAATTGGTTCGGTTAATTCAAAATTACTTATCTTTCCTCTTTTATCTATAAATTCATCTGTTCCATCGCTCACGTGTTCGAGTTCTTTTATGAGGTTTTGCCTAGACCATTTTGAAATCATTTCTTTTATACTTTCATCTAGGGCATAAAGAAATTTGAAACCTGTTTTACGTAATTTATCGTTTGATAATGAAAATCCTAAATTTGGCACTTCATCATTTGTCTCTTTGAGATCTATTTTAGGGTTATATTTTTTACATATTTCCGCTACATCTTTAACTGTTACTGTATCTTTAGTAAGGTTAAAAAGTTCGTGAGAAATATCATTCCTTTCCTCCATAAATTTAAAACATCTAGCAACATCGATTACCGGCACTAAACTTTTAATTTGTCTTCCACCTGCAAATAACTTAAGTGCACCATTTTGAGATGATATTTTTGAAAACAAGTTTGTCATGATATCTAGTCTAGTAGTATCACTTGAATATCCATAAACTGATCCTAATCTTAAAATAATATAATTTTTTCCAGAATTTTTGAGTTGTTTTTCGTTGCTATCTTTAGACCTGCCATAAGATAGTCTTGGACAGGTTTCCTCATCTTCTTTGATATTTTTTTTGACCTCATTTAAACTTTCATAAACCACATGGGATGAGGGTAAAATAATTTTACATTTCTCACTAATTGCATCTAAAATATTTTGAGTTCCAACTACTCCGACTTCTTCAATTAATTTTTCATGTTCTAAATTTGCTTCGCTCTGAACTCTTGGAACTGACGTGATTCCAGCTAAATGATGAACCACATCAGCATCTTGACAATATTTATTAATTAAATCTTTATCTAAAATATCACCATGAACAAAATCCATATTCCAATTTCTTAACTGGTTAACTCTCTCAGATATAAATCTATTATCAATTACCGTTATTTGGTCATTCCAACTGTAACCTGAATATAGTTTACAAAGCTCAGTTCCTATATAGCCTAGTCCGCCAGTTATTACTATTTTCTTCATCAAAATTATATTTCTTTTCTATATATACATATAATTGATTTTCCAAAAGTGTAATTTAGAATTGTGTCTAAAAAAATTGAAACAGGCACAAAATATCGATCCCATATTTTAATTTCTTCATTTTTTGGATTCCTATTAAGAAACAATTTATTAAATAAGCTTAAAAAAAAACCAAAGGAGTCTAAGTAAAATAACTTCTCTATAAACATTTTATTAGGTTTAATTTTTATAAACATTTTTTTATTATATCTTCTATGATGGCCTACATTTTTATCAAATTCTGTATATAAGTAGTTGTGCGCTGGACACAAAATTATTAGCCTACCTTTTTTTCCAAGAAGTTTTTCGGCTTTTTTTATTTCTGATTTATCTCCAGTTATATGTTCTAAAACATCTGCATAAATGATTGTGTCATATTTTTTTTTTAATTTAAGATCTTTAATAGATTTATTTTTAAAATTAATTTTATTTTTTATATTAAATTTTTTTTTTTTTAATTTATAAAAAAGCTTTTTATCTGGTTCTAAACAAAGCATACTTTTTGGATTACCAATTTTGACTAAATAATCTATATTCGATCCTAATCCTGACCCAACATCTATTATATTTCCTGTAATATAATTTTTAACTTTTTCTACCCAATACGTTTTCCAATTTACGGTATCATAAAAAAATTCCATTTGAGAATGAAGATTTTTCATTTTTGATTAATTTTTATTTATAGACTCGATTTGATTTTTATAAGAAGTTAAAGAACTTATTTCTTGAGTATAATTTTTTTTATTTAACAAAACAAGAATACACGAAAAAATCATTAATAAAAAAGCCACAAGTATAATTGAAGATCCCATAATCATTTCTGAAGTCCAACCCAATAAAACATTAGTATAAAATATTTTTGTAAGTATTAAAAATAAAATTGATATTAAGCTAAACATTATTCCAATTAATGAAAATACTATTAGTCTAACTAATATATCCTCATAAAAAATTGATAAAGATTTTATTCCATGTAACAAAAAACTGTTAAAATTCATCTTAGACTCTCCAAAAAATCTTTTGCCTCGGTTTAATTTAATTGTGTAATAATTAACTTTTGATTTGATAACACTTGCAGAGTAGTGATGAGAAATTGTTTCAATTTCTGTTAGCCTAAAAACTATTTTTTTTGGTACACAGCTAAAGTTGCCAAAATCAATAATTTTTCCTGTCAAATTTTTAAATAATAATTTATAAAAAAAATACAATATTTTATAAAATATATTTTCATTTCTTTGACCTCTTGATGCAAAAATTATTGAATTATTTTCATTTTCAATCGTCTTCTCGATTAAATTTTTAATACCTGAGGGATCATCTTCACCATCAGAGTCCATAATTATGGTATAATCAAAATTTGTTATATTATCCTTCAAATACTTAAGACCAACAAAAATAGCATTTTGACTACCTAAGTTTTTATTTAAGTTTAAAAGTGTCAAATTATTTATTTCTTTAATTTTATTGAGTTGATTTGTCGATCTATCGTTTATAACTAAAAAATAATTTTCATAATTTTTGT